>Ga0334890_1000120_pt1 | contig 144937 bp, 118 predicted proteins | sample GraSluR1_MG_3_FD_207220 | JGI IMG/M metagenome (GOLD analysis project Ga0334890, IMG submission 207220) | Sludge microbial communities from methane-producing bioreactor in Wageningen University, Netherlands - Granular Sludge_31_08-R1 | ecosystem: Engineered > Bioreactor > Anaerobic >... | reverse complement strand
CCCGACCCGGTTCTTCGGCGACGCTGGCCCTGCGGATCACTTGGCTCAACGGCGAATGGGACCGCTTCTGGCAGAACCGCCCCATGGCCGCCTAGAATCTACCTACAAACGTGCAGTGCACCCGACCTGTCGGGGCGTCGGCCGGCAGCGGGGCGCCAACGACCTGCCCAGCACAGGAATCCACCCCTTACGTCAAAACAAGTCCGAGGCATTGAATCACCCGTTTGCGGCCTGTGGCCGCATCCGCCGCGGCACAGACGCATCGGCCCCGTTCGATATTCGCCACTTCTGCACGGCCGCATCAAGCGCCATGCCATCGAATGGCGTCGGCGCTCACAAAAACTCACTTCCCAATGGACATTGGGACCGACTCAGTGGTAAGCTAATCGCCGTTCAACGACACGCTGGACAACCGGTATTTGGATGGAGAACCCTATGATCGAAAACATCAAGAGACTCGAAGCCTGGTTCGTCACGGGCAGCCAACACCTCTATGGTCCCGATGCCCTCGAACAGGTCGCGCAAGACTCCAAAGAGATCGCACAAGCCCTCTCGCGAGCGAAGCAGGTGCCGGTGAAGGTGGTTGTCAAGCCGGTCCTGACGACGCCGGAAGCGATCTACGACCTCTGCATGAAGGCCAACACAGCGGCCAACTGCATCGGCCTGATCACATGGATGCACACCTTCTCGCCGGCGAAGATGTGGATCGCCGGGCTCAAGGCCCTGACCAAGCCGTTTGTCCATCTGCACACGCAGTACAACCGGGACATCCCCTGGACCGAAATCGACATGGACTTCATGAACCTCAACCAGAGCGCCCATGGGGGTCGGGAGTTCGGGTTCATCTGCACGCGGTTGCGGCGCAATCGCAAGGTCATCGTCGGCCACTGGAAGGAGCCGGAGGTCCAGGCCGAACTGGGCGTGTGGGCCCGCGCCGCCTGTGCCTGGCACGACACCCAAGGGGCCAAGGTCGTTCGCTTCGGCGACAACATGCGCGAAGTTGCAGTCACCGAGGGCGACAAAGTCGAGGCCCAGAAGCAGCTTGGCTATTCGGTGTACGGCTACGGCGTCGGCGACCTCGTCGCGCGAGTGAACAAGGTCACGGACAAAGAGATCGACAAACTCACGGGTGAATACGAGGCAACCTATGAACTGACCAGGCCGATCAGCAAGGACGGCAAGCTGCGAGAAGCACTGCGGGAAGCGGCCCGGATCGAGTTGGGGATGCGGGCATTCCTGGAGGAAGGCAACTTCAAGGCGTTCACCACGAATTTCGAGGACCTGCACGGCCTGAAGCAACTGCCCGGTCTGGCGGTCCAACGGCTGATGGCCGACGGCTACGGTTTCGGCGCCGAAGGCGACTGGAAGACGGCCGCTCTGGTCCGTGCGATGAAGGTCATGGCCGCCGGTCTGCCGGGCGGCACCAGCTTCATGGAAGACTACACCTACCACCTCGACCCGGCCGGTCCGAAAGTCCTCGGCGCGCACATGCTCGAAGTCTGTGCCTCCATCGCCGAAAGCAAGCCCTCGCTGGAGGTCCATCCGCTGGGCATCGGCGGCAAGGCCGATCCGTGCCGTCTCGTGTTCAACGTCCCGACGGGGGCGGGCCTTAACGCCTCACTGGTCGATATGGGCAATCGTTTCCGCATGATCGTCAACGAGGTGGACGTGGTGGCGCCGGATGCAGCGCTGCCCAAGCTGCCCGTCGCCCGGGTGGTCTGGGTGCCGAGGCCCAGCCTCAAGATCGGTGCCGCCGCCTGGATCCTCGCCGGAGGCGCCCACCACACCGGGTTCACCATGGCGCTGACCAGCGAGCACATGCAGGACTTCACCGAGATGGCGGGCATCGAGTACGTCCAGATCGACGCCCAGACGAAGATCTACGATTTCAAGCAGGAACTCCGCTGGAACGAGATGTACTACATGCTCGCCAAGGGCCTGTAGCAGTGCCATGGCGCTACACCCCACAGACACGACAGGGTGGGCCTCGACGGCTCACCCTTCTTCTTTCGCGACCGCCGTCGTGTGCCGGAAGCGACGCATCCGAACGATGTCGCAAGCACTGCAGGCATTCAGCCCGCAAATTGACCGGAACCCGGACCGGGTGAACCGCGTAACGAGTTCTGATGCACGCGCATACACGCAAGGCACTGAATGCTGGATACTCAAGGAGCGACCCACATGGCAGAAACAATCAGGATTCTTGGATTCGCAGGCAGTCTGAGGAAGGGCTCATACAATAAGGCCCTGTTGCGGGCCGCTGTCGAGCTGGCGCCCAAGGGATCGGAGGTGCAGATCTTCGATATCGAGGGGATTCCACCATTCAGCGAGGACCTCGAGAGCGAGCCGGCCGCCAAGGTCAAGGACTTCAAGGCGGCGATCGAGGCCGCCGACGCCCTGCTGATCGCCACACCCGAATACAACTACTCCATGCCTGGCGTGCTCAAAAACGCCATCGACTGGGCCTCACGCCCCTATGGCGACAATTCCTTCACCGGCAAGCCCGTCGCAATCATGGGCGCTTCCATCGGGACATTGGGGACGGCGCGAGCCCAATACCATCTGCGTCAGTGTTGCGTCTTTGTGAACATGTATCCTCTGAACCAACCGGAAGTCATGGTGGCCATGGCCCAGAACAAGATCGACCCGGCCGGTCGCGTGATCGATGAGGAAACCCGAAAGAGAATCGCCGAATTGGTGGCGGCGCTGGCGGCCTGGATGCGGCAATTGCGGTGATCTGCACACCAATCGCAGGGCAGGAGAAGGCCCGTAGAGCCATCCGGCATCGCCCCGGTAACCGTACTCCCTGTTTCTCGTTCGAAATGGTTGCAGGTATCGACCCAGGTTGACCTCGCTGGAAGATTCCGGTACGATTCGGGCAGATGGGATGCCGACCCCGGTAACCATCGGGATCGGGAGAATGGGGTCCACGAGAAGGGGAAACGCCATGTGGTTCAGGATCTTCATGATCGTTGGAGTCATCGTTGTGGCCGGTGGGTGGATCGCCTATGGCATTTATGACTACAAGATGCGACAGGAGGAGAAGAAGCAGCCCAAGCCGCGCTCCGAGAAACTCCAAAAGACACAGAGCGAGGTTTCCGACTGGGCCAAACAAATGGCTGCCTTCAAGAAGCCCGTGGCCAAGCGGCAGGCCCGAGGCGACCAGGACGACGAGGCATAGACACCGAGGCCCTTGTTTTTGGAGTGTACGATGACCGGTCATTTTCTGACGGAGGACTTTCTGCTTCAAACCGAGACGGCCCGGCGTCTTTACCACGACCATGCGGCCAAGATGCCGATCTACGATTATCATTGCCACTTGCCGGTGCAAAAAATCGCATCGGATCACCAATTTGAGAACCTGACCCAGGCGTGGCTGCATGGCGACCACTATAAGTGGCGGGCGATGCGGACCAACGGCATCGCCGAGAAGTACATCACCGGGGATGCGGGTGACTATGAGAAGTTCGAGAAATGGGCGGCCACGGTGCCCTACTGTATCGGCAACCCGCTCTACCACTGGACCCACCTGGAGCTGCGCAAGCCGTTCGGGATCACAGGCAAGCTGCTGAACCCTCAGACCGCCAAGGAGATCTACCATGTGTGCAGCGAGATGCTGCGCACCGCCGAGTTCAGCGTTCGGAACATCCTGCGGAAGATGAATGTCAAGCTGGTCTGCACGACCGACGGACCGCTTGATTCTCTCGAACACCATCGTCAGATTCGGGAGGATGGCTTCGAAATCAAAGTGTATCCCGCCTGGCGGCCCGATCCGGCGATGGCGGTGGAAGACCTCGCGTTGCTGAACGCCTTCATCGACAAGCTGGGCGCTCTGTGTGACATGGAGATTGTCAGCTTCGATGACTACCTCGATGCACTGGTCCAGCGTCACAGCTATTTCCACGAGCAGGGCTGCCGACTGTCCGATCACGGCCTGGAGACCGCCTATGCGGAGGACTACACCGAGAAGGAAGTGCGGACCCTCTTCGGCAAGATTCGGGCGGGCAAGGAGCTGACAACGCATGAGAGGCTCCAGTTCCGCTCGGCGATGATGGTCGAGTTCGGCCTGATGGACGCAGATCGCGGTTGGGTCCGGCAACTCCACCTCGGGGCGTTACGAAACAACTGCACGCGTCTGTACAACCAACTTGGGCCGGATATCGGCTGCGATTCCATCGGCGATTTCGAGATCGCCAGGCCCCTGGCCAGATTCCTGGACAGCTTGGACCGGCAAGGCAGACTGCCCAAGACGATCCTCTACAACCTCAACCCGCGCGACAACGCCCTGCTGGCGACGATGATCGGCAACTTCCAGGACGGATCGACGCCCGGCAAAATGCAGTGGGGTTCGGGCTGGTGGTTCCTCGACCAGAAGGACGGAATGGAGGCCCAGATGCGAACGCTGGCCAACATGGGCCTGCTGAGCCGCTTTGTCGGGATGCTGACCGATTCGAGGAGCTTCCTGTCCTATCCACGGCACGAGTATTTCCGGCGGACGCTCTGCAACCTGCTCGGCAATGACGTCGAGGCCGGCCTGATCCCCAGGGACATGGCCCTGCTCGGCAAGGTGGTCGAGGACATCTGTTACCACAACGCCCGGGCCTACTTCCCCATGGAATCTCAGCCCTGAAGCACGATTTTCCTTGCAGTGCCGCCCGGCAGAAGGTAGAGTACGGGCGAAGTTGCCTGGAATGTGTATCGGCTTCCAGCTTCGGCCCGTGGTCGACCCCGGCTTGCCGGAAGCGGAGCGATTCGGCGCAACTTCTTGCCCTGATTGAGTTTGGGTCGGTGCCCGAGTGGCTAAAGGGAACGGGCTGTAAACCCGTTGGCGTGAGCCTACGCTGGTTCGAATCCAGCCCGGCCCATCCCCGTGTTTTGTAGGGCTCCGTGTGCGCTCGCACACACCGGCAAATCCATTTCGCTCATATCCGGAAAAAGAGGACGAGTATCTCGGCCCACCCCCAAGTGTCACGCGAGAACCCGCTCCGAATCCCGCCGCGCATCGGGACCGAATGGAACGCACGATCCACATAAAGAGTTCATCTTGGCCGTGGTATGAAGTATACTGTCGGACCACCGGGACGTGGCCGACGTCGGCAGCTTCCAACCGGACGAACATGGCAGATGGTGGGTCTTTGAGCGTAACGAAAGAGAAGGTGGGGAGCGACGCATGCCTTGCCTTGGCCGGGCAATGGAAGACCCGCAATGTACAGGCAAGGAGCCGATTATGAGAACATGGTGTGTTTTGGTCCTGATCTTCGCGGCATCCGGTTGGATGGCGGGCTGTCGCAGCGCCGAACGGAAGTCCCTCGTGCTGACCTATGAGAACCCGCTCTGGTCGGGCTATCTGGCCGACCCGTTCGTGCTCAAGGTCGGCGACTATTATTATGCCTACGGAACGGGTGGGGCCCCCGACGGTCGGGAGTTTCCCATTCTGCGGTCTCGCAACTTCACCGATTGGGAATTTGTCGGCGGCGCTTTGGCTCGCCTGGAGGAGCCGAAGCTCAAGGACTATTGGGCGCCTGAGGTGGCCGAGCGGGACGGCAAGTTCTATCTGTACTACGCTGGTGATATGAAGATGCGCGTGGCGGTGGCGGACGATCCGGCCGGACCGTTCCGCGACAGCGGCCGGTGGATGTTCCCCGATCTGCCGTTCAGCATCGATGGCCACGCCTTCCGCGACCCGCAGAGCGGCCAGTGGTATTTCTATTTCGCCAAGGACTTCTTCGACCAGCGGCCGGGCACGGCTCTGGCGATGGTCCGGCTGGCAGATGACATGATGACCCCCCTGGGGCCGGTCACGACGGTCCTGCGGGCCTTCGCCGACTGGCAGATCTACGAGCGCAACCGGCCTCTCTACGACAAGACCTGGGACGCCTGGCATACCATCGAAGGGCCGGCGGTGATCTACAAAGACGGCAAGTACCACTGCTTCTACTCCGGCGGCAACTGGCAGACGCCGGGCTATGGCGTCGGTTGCGCCGTCGCCGATGACATTCGCGGACCCTATGTCGATGAATACAGCCAGGAGGCTGCCGGCGTGCTTAAGAGCATCCCCGGCAAGCTGATCGGGCCTGGGCACAATTCGGTGATCCTGGGGCCGGACCAGCAGACGTATTTCATCGTGTACCACTCGTGGAACGACGACCGGTCGGCCCGACAGATCTGCATGGACCCGCTCGTCTGGACCGCGCAGGGCCCCAAGGCCTATCAGCCGTCACGAGGACGCAAGGAGGTGCAACTGCCGTTGGGAGGTGATTGATTTCATGGAACGGATCCGATTGGGGCGAAGCGGGCTGTCGGTCTCGCCTGTTGCCTTCGGCACGTGGCAGTTGAGCCCCCGTTTCTGGGGCGATGTGGACAGAGAGCAGATCCTTGCAGCCGTCCGGCTGGCGTTCGACAAAGGGATCAACTTCTTCGACACGGCCGATGCCTATGGCGACGGGTATGGCGAGAGCACGCTGGGCGAGGCCATCCGCGATCTGCCGCGCGATAAGATCGTCATCTGCACGAAGGTGTTCAACCACTTCAATCCGGACGGCTCGCGGTATCCCGATCTCTCTCGCGACCACCTGATCGAACGATGCGAGGCATCGCTGAAACGGCTCGGCATCGAGACGATCGATCTCTACCTCCTGCATTTCTACGACGGGATGACGCCACTGGCGGAGGTGGCCGGCGCGCTTGACCACCTGCGTCAGCAAGGCAAGGTGTGTGCGATCGGCGTGAGCAATCACAACGTCGAGCAGGTGCGGGCCCAGCGATGCTTCGGGCCCTACGACGTCGTGCAGCCTCCGTACAGTCTGATCGATCCGGCGGGCGAGAACGACTTGCTGCCCCATTGCCAGGCGCAGGACCTCGGCGTGATGATCTATTCCCCGATGCACAAAGGACTGTTGACGGGCAAGTATCGCGGAGACGAGACGTTTACGGACTTCCGCAGGCATCATCCTGATTTCCAGGGACAACGATTCGGCGATCTGTGCCGGGCGGTCCAGTCACTGGCGCCGATGGCCGAGCGATACGGATTGACGCTGTATCAGTTGATCCTGGCGGCCACGCTCATGCACCCGGCGATCCACGTGGCGGTCTGCGGGTTCAAGAGCCCCGATCAAGTCGCCGAGGCCGCTGGTGCATTGGGCCGGCAGATCGAGCGGCCGGACGTGTTCGCCATCCGCAAGGCGCTCGGCCCGGCCGGGACCAAGGTCATCGACGCCGGTGGTACTCGAAAGTAGCGTGTCCTGATATAGATCGGGATCAACCCACGCATGGAGGGCCATAATGATTCAGAAATCGATTTCAATGATTGTCGCCGGCGCGATGCTGATGGCAACGGTTGGGCCATCGAGTGCGGAGACGGGAGAGCGAATCAACCGCCATGCCCTGGTGACGCGACACAACGTGACGCTGATGCACCCGGACCCGCTGACGCCGCTGAGCGTCGGCAACGGGCGGTTGGCGTTCACCGCCGACATCACCGGGCTTCAGACCTTTGCCGAGTACCATGAGCGAGGCACGCCGCTGTGTACGCAATCGCAGTGGGGCTGGCACAGAAGCCCCAATCCCGAAGGCTATCGGATGGCCGATGCCCTGGAGGATTACGATGTCGCCGGGCGACAGGTGCCTTATGCCTCGGGCGCCGTTTCTTCCGGCGGCTACTCGCCCGCGGCCGAGTGGCTCCGCGCCAATCCGCACCGTCTGCACCTTGGGCGGATCGGCCTGCGGCTGACAAGGTCCGATGGCTCCGACGCGAAGATCGAGGACCTGACGGAGACATCGCAGACGCTCAACTTGTGGGTCGGCCTGCTGAGCAGTGAGTTCAAGGTTGACGGGCAACACGTCCAGGTCCTGACCGTATGCCACCCAACGCGTGACATCCTGGCGGTTCGCATCAAGTCTCCGCTTGTCGAACAGGGGCGGGTGAAGGTATCGCTGGCGTTTCCTTATGGCAATCCCGACTGGCGCAACGCCGCCGACTGGGACCAGCCCGACCGCCACACGACACAGGCTCAGATCACGGGCTCTCAAGCGGCCCTGACGCGAACCCTCGACGCGGATCGCTACTATGTCCGCATCGTCGGATCGGAAGGGATGCGGATTCGCAGTGCGTCGCAACACGTCTATGAGATGGATCGGCAGGATGGCGACGCGATGGAGATTGTCTTCGCGTTCTCCGCGACCGAAGTGGCCGAGTCCGTGCCGGACTTCGACGCCGTTCGAGCGGCGGCTGCGGCGCATTGGGAGCGCTTCTGGCAGAGCGGCGGGGCCATCGACTTCTCGCAGTGCACCGACCCGCGCGCCGCCGAACTGGAGCGCCGGGTCGTACTCTCGCAGTACCTCATGGCTGTCAACTGCTCGGGGGATCTTCCGCCCCAGGAGACGGGCCTGGTCTACAACAGTTGGTTCGGCAAGTTCCATCTGGAGATGCACTGGTGGCACGGTGTGCAGTTCGCACTGTGGGATCGCCTGGCTCTGTTCGAACGGAGCCTGTCGTGGTACGAATCGATCCTGCCGATGGCGCGCGCAACCGCAAAGCTCCAGGGCTACAACGGGGTTCGCTGGCCCAAGATGGTCTCGCCCGACGGTCGCGACAGCCCGAGCAGCGTGGGCGTGTTCCTGATCTGGCAGCAGCCGCACCCAATCTACTACGCCGAATTGTGCTGGCGCGCCCGCAGCGACCGCGAGACGCTCGAACGATACCGTGATATCGTGTTCGAGACGGCTCGGTTCATGGCCTCCTACCCCGTGTGGGACGAGGCAGGCGGGCGTTACGTGCTGGGGCCGGCGCTGATCCCCGCCCAGGAAAGCTATGGCCGCTGGCGCCGGACCGTGCTGAACCCCACCTTCGAGTTGGCCTACTGGCACTGGGCTTTGGAGACGGCGCAGAAATGGCGGCAGCGGCTCGGACTGCAGCGCGACCCCCGGTGGGACCGCGTGATACAACACCTCTCGCGTCCGACCGTTCGAGACGGGGTCTATGCAGCGATTGAGACCGAGCCGTATACGATTCTCAGAGATCACCCTTCGATGCTCTGCGCGCTGGGCGTGCTTCCGCAGACGCCCCTGATCGACCCGACGGTGATGCAGCGAACGCTCGACTACGTGATGGCGGAATGGGACTGGCCGAGCACGTGGGGTTGGGATTATCCGGTCATGGCGATGACCGCCGCACGCCTGGGTGAGCCCGAAAAGGCAATCGATGCGCTGTTCGTCGATGCCGAGAAGAACCGCTACCTTGCCAACGGACACAACTACCAATCGGCTCGGCTGCCGGTCTATCTGCCCGGCAACGGGGGACTGCTGGCGGCGGTAGCGATGATGGCCGCCGGGTGGGACGGCTGTCCCGACCGCCCGAGCCCCGGCTTTCCGGACGACGGCATGTGGCGCGTCCGCTGGGAGGGGCTGCGGCGCATGCCTTGACCGATAGGCGAAGCATCGGGTATCTCTTGTGGGAGACAACACCACGCCGAAGAAGACGAAGGAGAACACGGGTATGCGAAACACGCGCGTTTGTAGTGGCGTCGTAAGACGCTCGCTTCCGTTCCTTGCAACAGCCTTGGGCGTATATGCCCTGACGGGCACACTGCAAATGGTGGCCTGTGGCGGCGCTCAGCGGCGGACCGAGAGCTTCAACGCCGACTGGCGCTTCGCCAAGGGCGAGCAGCCGGAGCGGGTTCGGCAGATGGACTTCGACGATTCCGGCTGGCAGGCGGTACGCCTGCCGCACGACTGGGCGATCACCGGCCCGTTCAATCCCAGCGAGAACGGCTACGCCGGCAAGCTGCCCTGGCGAGGCGTGGGGTGGTATCGCAAGACCTTCCGGCTCGACGAGGCCGACAGAGGCCGGCGGGTGTATGTCGACTTCGACGGGGTGATGGCCTTTCCCAAGGTGTACGTCAACGGCCAACTGGCCGGCGAATGGGATTACGGCTACATGGCCTTCCGCGTCGATGCCACCGACCACGTCAAGTTCGGCCAAACGAACGTTATCGCCGTCCAGGCCGACACGCAGCAGTGGGGCACGCGATGGTATCCCGGCGCGGGCATCTATCGCAAGGTGACGATGACCGTCTGCGACCCGGTGCATCTGGCGCATTGGGGCACGTTCGTGACAACGCCGCAAGTGGATGACAAGGCCGCGACGGTCCAGGTGCGCTCCGTAGTGGACAACCATCGGGACGTCGAGTCCACGGTCACGCTCGAGATCGTCGTGCTCGACCCCAGGGGCAGATCGGTTGCGTCCGGGCGAAGGGAGATTGTCGTGCCGGCCGGCGACTCAGCGGAGATCGATCAGTCGTTCACCGTCAAGAGCCCGCAGCGATGGGACGTCGAGCGCCCCCACCTGTACACCGTCAAGACCATCCTTCGCACCGCCGACGGAGTCGCGGACGTGGAGGATACGACGTTCGGCATCCGGACGTTCCGGTTCACGGCCGACGACGGGTTTCACCTGAACGGCCGACGCCTCCAGCTCTACGGCGTGAACCTGCACCACGACCACGGACCGCTCGGAGCGGCGTTCTATCGGCGGGCGATGGAACGCCAACTGGAGATCATGCGCGACATGGGCGTCAACGCCATCCGCACCAGCCACAATCCGCCGGCCGCCGAGCTGCTCGAGCTGTGCGACCGGATGGGCCTGGTGGTGTTCAACGAGGCGTTTGACAAGTGGGACGGCACGGCGGGACGGGTCCGGGGCGAGCCGCCGCTGGAGGAGTTCGGCGAGCGGCAGATCCGCAACATGGTAATGCGCGACCGCAACAGCCCAAGCGTGGTGGTCTGGTCGATCGGCAACGAGATCGGCACGGGTCGCGAAGGCGTGACGCCGGAACGCGTGAAGTTCATGAGCGACTTCGTTCGCAAGTACGACCCGACGCGCCCGGTCACGATGGGTTGTCACATCCCCGGCATGGTCGATCAGCCCAACTTCGACGCGCTGGACCTGACCGGCTGGAACTACGACAGAAGATACGCCCGGTACCGCCAGAAGTATCCCGACAAGCCGATCATCTACAGCGAATCGGCCTCGACCCTGAGCACGCGCGGCTTTTACGATCTGCCGCTACCGACCACGAAGACGGACTACGCCGACGAAGAATTGCAGGTCTGCTCGTACGATCTGAACGCGGCGGCCTGGTCGGACATCCCCGATGTCGAGTTCAAGCTGATGGCAGACGACCGCTTCGTGGCCGGTGAGTTCGTGTGGACGGGGTTCGATTATCTCGGCGAGCCGACGCCGTTCAGCCAGGAGGCGCGCAGCTCGTATTTCGGCATCGTCGATCTGTGCGGCATTCCGAAGGACCGCTTCTATCTCTATCGAAGCTACTGGCGGCCGGAGACGACCACCGTGCATATCCTGCCGCATTGGAACTGGCCCGACCGCGTCGGGCAGAATGTCCCGGTGTTCGTCTACACCAACGGCGATTCGGCCGAGCTGTTTCTCAACGGCAAGTCACTCGGCCGGCGGCACAGAGGCGTGATTCCCGAGCGACCGACCAACCTCGCGCGCGGAAAGGCCGCGACCGCAAGCTCCAGCCAGGCCGACTTCACGCCGGAGAAGGCCAACGACGGGAGCAGGGACACGCGTTGGACCGCGGCTTCCGGCCAGATCGATCAATGGTGGCAGGTCGATCTGGGGCAGATTGAATCCGTCAAGTATCTGGCCCTTGAATTCGAGCGCGAAGAGAAGCTCTACGGCTACGAGATCAAGGTCTCATCCGACGGCTCGGCCTGGGAGACGATCGTGACCAAGCCTACCAGCCGGCAGCCGCGATGGGGCGGCCCGAAGCGCATCTTCCACGACGCCGATGTGGAGGCCCGGTACGTGCGGATCGAGTTCAAAGAGATGCGTGAGAACGCCTGGGCCAGCCTCATGGAATTGGCCGTTTATCCCGCGCACTGCGAGTCGGATTACTACGATGTGACCTATACGTACCGTCTGCGTTGGAACGACGTCGTCCACGAGCCGGGCGAGCTGAAGGCGGTGGCGTACAAGGCCGGCAAGAAGATCGGCGAGGCGGTGATGCGTACGGCGGGCGAGCCGGCCGCGATTCGCCTGACACCCGACCGGACACGGCTGGCCGCCACGGGCGAAGACCTGGCCTATGTTCTCGTCGAGGCGCTGGACCGCAAGGGGACGCTCTGTCCCCTGGCCGACCATCTCGTGCACTTCGAGATCGATGGCCCGGCCGAGATCGCCGGCGTCGGCAATGGCAACCCGCTCTCGCTCGAACCGTTCCAGAGCGACAGCCGCAAACTGTTCTATGGCAAGGCCATGCTGATCCTCCGCACGATCGAGGGACGGCGCGGACCGATTCGCGTCACCGCCCGTTCGGCCGGCTTGAAGGATGGACGAGTACGTCTCCGCGCCGTGCGCTGAAATCCGTGGTAGGGGCAGGCCACCGTGCCCGCCCCCTGCAAAGAAGGGAGTGCATGATGAGAACAAACGCATATCGATCATTGGTGTTACTGCTCGGCGTCTTTGTGGGCAGCACGGCCCTGGCCCTGAATGCGCCTATCGACGTCACGTTCACGGGCAGGATCTCGGAACACAAGTCGTCGCTGGCGGAACTGAACCCGCAATGGCCTTCGGACTGGTCGGCGTACGACTATCTCGTCGTCGAGATGAGGGCGTCGTCGCCGCAGCGTTTCTCGGTGTGGATTCATACCGCCAACGGGCGGCGTCGCGTGATGTTCCAGCCGTTCGGGCAGAACACCTGGCTGCGTGCCTCGATCCCGCTGCAGTATTTCCGGGGCCGCGACCAGCGAGGCACCGACCTGGCCTCGGCCAACAATCGGCGTTTCGATACGTTCTGGCTTTCGACCTGGGGGCCGTTTGGCGACCTCCGGAACGTCGAGGCGCTGAGCGTGGTGATGGAGTATCCGCTGAACGAGCCAACGCTGGAGATTCGGTCCATCGAGCTGTCGAAAGAGGACAAGGGCTCGGCGTTTCTCGATCCCGGCCCTTACGTCGATGAATTCGGCCAGTGGGCCCGCGCCGATTGGCCTCGCAAGATCGCCGGCCGCGAGCAGCTCGAGAAGGAGCTGGCCGAAGAGCGGGCGGCGCTGACGGGCCGCGACGCGTTCGGCTACAGCGAATACGGCGGCTACAAGGCCACCAAGGCCGAGGCCACCGGCTTCTTCCGCGTCGAGAAGATCGACGGCCGGTGGTGGTTCGTCGATCCACACGGCCACCTGTTCCTCTCCACCGGCGCCAACTGCATCAACACCGGCCGGCGACGCGGCGGCGATGCGCAGGATGCCCCGCCCGGCCGCAACCTCGTCTCGCAGCGCATGAGCGCCTGGGGTTTCAACACCGTCGGCAACTGGTCGTGGTTCCAGGTCAGCGACGACGCCGACCGCCAGGTGTATGTCGTGACGTTCCGGGCGCCGCGGGCCGAGCCAGCGTATCTCGGGATGCCCGACGTCTACTCGGATAGCTTCGCCCGCGACGTGGACGAGGCCGCCCGGCGCCAATGCACGCCGCTCAAAGACGATCCCTGGGTGCTGGGCTATTTCATCGGCAACGAGCCCGCCTGGCCCGGCCGCGAGAGCGAGGTCGTGAACATGTTCCTTAGCGGCCCCGATACCGCCACCAGGACGAAGCTCCGGACCTTCCTGGCCGAGGGCGACACGCCGGCCCGCCGGGCCCAGTTTGTCCACGCGATGTTCGAGCGATACCTCAAGCTGATCGGTGACGCGATCAAGCGATACGATGCGAACCATCTGAATCTCGGCATTCGGTTCGGCGGCACGCCCCCGGAGACCGTGATGCGCATGGGCAGGACCTTCGACGTGTGCAGCATCAACGTCTACGAGTACGAACCGACGGCCAAGCTCCAGCGCGTGTACGAGGTGACGGGCCGGCCGATCATGATCGGCGAGTTCCACTTCGGCGTGCCGGCCGACGGACTGGGCGCCGGCCTCGTCCAAACCGCCGACCAGATCGAGCGGGGCAAGGGCTATCGCTACTACGTCGAGCAGGCGGCGGCGTTGCCCGGCTTCGTGGGGGCGCACTGGTTCCAGTGGAGCGATCAGCCGGTCCTCGGGCGATTCGACGGCGAGAACTACAACATCGGCCTGGTCGATATCACGAATCGTCCGTATCTCGAGCTGATCGAGGCCGCCAAGGCGACGCACCGGCGCCTGCACGACGTGCACGCCGGCAAGGCGCCGCCCTTCAACGAGAGGCCCAAGGCCTCGGCGGCCGGCTCGCCCGGTTCGCCCTGGAACTGACCGACGAATCCGAGACGAGGTCACTGTGACGGTATGATGGCACAACGGACTTACAGGATAGCCGCCTGCGCGCTCGCTGTGATCCTTCTTGTGAACGGTGGGCTGCACGCCCAGCGGCAGATGGAGTGGCTCGATCGTGGCGTGGTCGCGGTCCAGACGACCGACGAGACGGTCTACGTCGGGTGGCGCATGCTGGGGACCGAGCCGGAGTCCATCGCGTTCAACGTTTATCGCGACGGCCAGCGCGTCAACGTCGAGCCGATTACCGACTCGACGAACTTCGTCGACGAGCATGGCAGTCCCGATGCGACCTATACTGTTCGCGCCGTGATCGACGGCGCAGAGGGCCCGCATTCGGCGCCCGCGGCGGTCTGGGCGCAGAACTATCTGACCGTTCCCCTTCAGACGCCCCAGGGATACCGTCCGAACGATGCTTCGGTGGGCGATCTGACCGGCGACGGTGTGTACGAGATCGTGCTGCACCAGGTCGGGCGCAGTCGGGACAACGCCTCACGCGGCATGACCGACCCACCGATCCTCGAAGCCTACCGGCTGGACGGCACGCTGCTCTGGCGGATCAATCTGGGCCGCAACATCCGCGAAGGCGCCCACTACACCCAGTTCATGGTCTACGACCTCGACGGCGACGGCAGAGCGGAAGTGGCGTGCAAGACGGCCGACGGCACCGTCGATGGAACCGGGAAGGTCATCGGCGATCCGAACGCCAACTGGGTCAACCGCGATGGGAAGATCCTCGACGGTCCGGAGTTCTTCACGATCTTCGACGGGCGAACGGGCGCGGCGCTGGCGACGACCGACTACATTCCGCCCAGAGGCGACGTTGGCGGCTGGGGTGGCATCGGCGGCAACGGGGGCAACGACCACAACGGCAATCGAGCCGACCGGATGCTCGCGTGCGTCGCGTATCTCGACGGGAACCGGCCGAGCGTTGTGATGTGCCGGGGCTACTACGGCCGGTCGGTGCTGGCCGCCTGGGACTACAGAGACGGCAAGCTCACCTCGCGCTGGGTCTTCGATTCGGCGATGCCCGGACTGGAGGCGTATTCGGGGCAGGGCAACCACAACCTCAGCGTCGCCGACGTGGACGGTGACGGCCGGGACGAGATCATCTACGGGGCGATGTGCGTGGACGACGACGGGACCGGCCTGTATTCGACCGGTCTGCGGCACGGCGACGCCATGCACGTGGGCAACCTGGACCCCGACCGGCCGGGACTCGAAGTGTGGGGCATCCACGAAAACGAGGTCCCCGTGCCGGGCTACGAGGACGGGTTCGGGGCGGCCATGTTCGACGCGGCCACGGGCGAGATCCTCTGGGGCAGAGACCCCGGCCGCGACGTCGGACGCGGGGTGGCTGCCGACATCGACCCGAGGCATCCGGGCGCCGAGTGCTGGTGGAACACCTCGTCGGTCCTGTGCAACGCCAAGGGCCACGCAATCGGCCCGCGACCTCGGTCGCAGAATTTCGTCGTCTGGTGGGACGGCGATCTGCTGCGCGAGACACTCGACGGTATCCGTATTGCCAAGTGGGACTGGGAAAACGGGGTCGAGGTCCCCCTGATGACGGCCGACGGCTGCGTGGCGAACAACGGCTCGAAGGCAACGCCGACCTTGAGCGCCGATTTGTTCGGCGACTGGCGTGAGGAGGTGATCTGGCCGACGCGGGACGGCAAAGCGCTGCGGATTTATACGACGACCATCCCGACAAAGCACCGCTTCTATACGCTGATGCACGATCCGCAGTATCGACTGAGCATCGCCTGGCAGAACGTGGGCTACAATCAGCCTCCGCACGTGGGGTTTTTCCTCGGCGCTGGGATGGCGCCGGCGCCTCGACCGAACATCCGGCTCGTTGGAGGCAATTCATCGCCAATTGGGAGCAAGGGATTATGACGAGTATCTGCAAAGCGACCTGTGCTTTGTCTCTGGCGATCATCCTGTGTTTGGGCGGTTCGGTCCGTGCCGTCGAAGTGCGATCGCCGAATGGTCTGATGAGTGTCTCGTTCGAAGTCAAGGACTTCGAAGGCGCAGCGGCGTGCCCGGTGTACAGCGTCCGCTATAGGGACAGGACCATTGTCAACGAGTCGCGGCTCGGATTGGAGCTCGAAGGCGGCCGTCTCGGCGATGGAGTCACGGCCGCCGTTCTCTCGACCGGGAGCCATGATACGACGTGGGCACCCGTCTATGGCGAACGCAGTACGATCCGCGACCGCCACAACCAAGTCGAGATCCAATTGCGAGAGACGCAGACCCCTCACCGGATCGTGCAACTGACGTTCCGCGCTTACGACGAGGGCGTGGCCTTCTGCTATACGATTCCGAAGCAGGCGGGGATGGATCGCGTCACGATCGCGAAGGAGGCCAGCGAGTTTCGCTTTCCGGGCGACCACACCGCGTGGGCGGTGTACAGCGCGCAGGGCAAGTACGAGGAAGTCACGCTCAGCCAGATCAAGCCGGGCTGCGAGCGGCCACTGGTGATCCAGGCGGCCGACGATGTGTACATTGCCATCGCCGAAGCGGCGCTGGTGGACTATGCACGAATGAAGCTGGCCCCGCTGACGGGCCGGGCCCACAGTCTGGTGAGCGATCTGAGCGGCCCGGCCGAGGCCGCGCTGCCGCTGACGACGCCCTGGCGTGTAATCATGGCCGCCGACCGCCCCGGACAGTTGCTCGAGAACAACGATATCCTCCTGAATCTCAACGCGCCGTGCGCGATTGCCGATACCTCGTGGATCAAGCCCGGCAAGGTAATTCGTGAGGTCTCGCTGACTACCGCCGGCGGCAAGCGCTGCGTCGATTTCGCCGTGCGGCGCAATCTGCAATACGTCGAATACGACGCCGGCTGGTATGGCCTGGAGTATTCCGACGAATCGGATGCGACCACGGTGACGCTCGACCCGAAGCGCTCCAAAGGGCCGCTCGATCTGCACGAGGTGATTCGCTACGCCGAAGAGCACGGGATCGGGGTCATCGTCTATGTCAATCGCCGGGCCCTGGAGCGGCAACTGGACGAGATCCTGCCGCTCTACCGGCAGTGGGGGATCAAGGGCGTCAAGTACGGGTTCGTCAATGTCGGCTCGCAGCGATGGACGAGTTGGCTGCACGAGGCGATTCGCAAGGCGGCCGACCATCAGCTCATGGTGGACGTGCACGACGAGTACCGACCGACCGGCTACTCACGCACGTATCCGAACTTCATGACCCAGGAAGGCATCCGGGGCGATGAAGAGCGGCAGCCCAACGAGATGAGCCTGACGACGCTGTTCACGCGGATGATCGCCGGGGCGGGCGACAACACGATCTGCTATCTCGACAAGCGGGTGTTCGAGCAGTCCACACACGCCTATCAACTGGCCAAAGCCGTCTGCTTCTACAGCCCGTGGCAGTTCCTCTACTGGTACGATCGGCCGGAGATGTTCGACGACGAGCCGGAACTGGAGTTCTTCGATCATTGCCCGACCGTATGGGACGAAACGAAGGTGCTCGAAGGGCGCATCGGCGAGTACGCGATCATGGCCCGGCGGAGCGGCCCGGACTGGTTCATGGGATTCATGAACAGCCGCCGGACTCGCACGTTCGACGTCTCGCTCGATTTCCTCGATTCCGGCAGGAAATACGTCGCCCACGTCTACTCCGACGACCCGACGGTCGCTACGCGAACCCACGTGCGGATCGACCGTTTCGCCGTGGACCGGGACACGGTGCTCAAGATGGCTGCCTCCGAGAAGGGGGGCCAGGCCGTCCGCATCGTGCCGGCGGCCGCTGAGGACCACTGGCCGCCCTATACGAGATAGCCGTGTCGCGCGGGCTCAGTTGGTGAAGAGGTCGAAGATGTTGCCGAGCATGCTCGTATCGGCCTTGTAGATCTCGGTATAGCGACACCGCGTGCAGGTCACGGTGGAGAAGCGTCGGCTCTGCACGTCGAAGATCTTGCTCCAGAAGCCTCCGGCTGCCCGAATCTCGCCCGTCTCACACTCCATGCCGTGGCATTTGGGACACGTGTAGTTGATTGTCTGCATCGTTGTGTCTCCTGAAGGACCGATCTGGCGGCGTCTGTCTGAATAGACGCCTGTGTACTCAAACCCTTTTCCAAATCGGCAAGAAACCGACGGGCATTTCCTGGCTCGTCAGAAATCCGATATCATACTCTCTTGCTATGATATGTGGGCATCAGAAACCTCATTCTGCAATATTCGTAGTCCCATAAGCGTCTATTGTAACAGGAGGCGCACGGGCGACATGTATAGATGGTGTGCCGCCAGCTAAGGAGGGTGGGGCAAGGGTTTTCCATTGTCCGGACAGCTCTGTTGGGCTTTCTTGTTTTGGGAGATGCAACGTGTACACCGGACAAGAATCTGGCGAACCTCTGGTTCATAAGTCTTCCTCGCTGCCTCCTTTCCAATATGAGGCGGGGTATTGCCTCAACGTCAGCGACCGCGGCAGCGCGGGCGTGAAGCTGGAATTGAGCCACAACGGCGATGTCGGTGCGGCCGTCATGCTGCCCCCCGAGGCGGTTCAGGAGCTGGGCCGCTGGCTCTTGCGAACGCTCGGTCAGGACGAACACGGATTCCCCGTCGATCTGTCGGGGATTTTGGAGCGGATCAGCAAAGCGAAGAAAACAAACCCAATTCTTCAACGGGGCGACAAGACGCGAATCCGCGAGGCCATTCGGGCCCTGAAGGCCTGACCGCCCGCCTCAGGAAGAATTGCTATCTGGGGGCCAGGACGGCGGCCTCAAAGGCGGGGTCGGCGGTAAGTTGTTGTGCCAGAATCGCATAGCCTTCGGCCAGGGGATGGCTGGAATCGGCGTAGAGTTCGGCCGCAAGCGGGGCGGCCATCAGGTGAGGGATACGGTTCTCGGTCAGCCAATGCTCAATATGTACCTTCACCGCGCGGTAGACGACGGCATTCTCGGCCGTGAGCATGTGCTCGTTGAACGGCCCTACGAGGACGAACACACGACTTCCTCGCGATTGCAGTCGTTCAACGGCCCGGCGGAAGAGCAGCCATTGAAAAGAGCCGTCGAGATCGACCCATCCCATCGCGCGTTTCGGGCTGCCTCTCTCCGTCCAGGGGGCGCCTTCTTCGGCCTCGGCGTTCTGCGGCTCAGGCAGCGGCCTGGTCAACGCGGCCAGGGGATTCTCATAGGGGTTTCGCAATGTCCAGGCGGGCAGGTCCATGCCGTCGAGGTAGGCGATTCTCAGGTGGCCCGTCCAACGCAGGAATGGGATGGCGCGCTCCATCACGACGTTCAGTCGCGTCGAGAACGACGCCTTGTAGCAGGGGATGTTCGGCCGGAATTGCGGGACCAGCTTCGGATGGTTGAAGTGGAACTCCTTGGTCGTTTGCAGGTCGTGCGTGGCCGAGCTGATCCACAGCGGGTTAAAGTGGAGCACCACGGTCTGGTTTGAGATGTCGCGGGCGTAATGCTCGATCAGGCCGGCCAGTGCCGCGGGATGCGCCCCGTCCAGGCCAAGATTGGCGAAGCGCTCCTCGCCCACGGCTTCGTTGAGACAGTGCGAAAGCGTCTGGTCGGGCCGTACGTAATGACCCCAGATCACCGAGTCGCCGATCACGGGGATCTTCGCCTGACCAGACGCCACGTGGCAGTGGCGGGCATAGAGCCAGTAGTCGCTGCTCAGTGCGTAGGGGATGCGGTAGTCCGGGCCCGGCTCGAAGGTCTCCACGTGCGTCCAGAGCGTCGGCGCCGAGACGACCAAGGCTGCCAGCACGACAGCGACGATCAGCCACTGACGTCCCGTCAGCCAGACGGCGTTTGAATTCAGCATCGCATTGTCTTTGCGTTCTTCTGCCATCGCTCAGAACTGCATATAGATGAACGGCTGTTCCCCTGAAGGCGCGAACAGCGCCAGATACGTGAGCATGAAGACGACGAGCCCCATGCGGACCGCCCTGCATTCGAGCGCCCAGCGCAGCCGGGACTCGAAGACGTATTGATAGCACCACACCGCCGCGACCAGGAGGATTGCCTGCAGCGGACAACGAGGGTCGGAAATACCCGAGGTGAAGATCCGAGTCACGATCTGCCCGGCATCGCCGATACTCGTCGCGCGGAAGAAGATCCAGGCGAAGGTAACAATCGCAAAGACGAACGCCTGCTTCATGAACGTCGGGATGCGGTCCCGATAGAATGCGGTTCGTTCCAGTTCCCGCGTCGCGAACCGCGCGAAGGCGTGGACCGCCCCCCACAGAACGAACGTCCAGGCGGCGCCGTGCCAGAGGCCCGAGAGCACCATCGTCAGAAAGATGTTGCGGTAGGTGTTGAAGCGGCCTTTGCGGTTGCCGCCGAGCGGGATGTAGACGTAATCCTTGAACCAGGACGAGAGGCTGATGTGCCAGCGGTTCCAGAACTCGCCGAGGCTCGTGGCCAGATACGGGTTGTTGAAGTTGAGCATCAGGCGGAGTCCCATCATCGCGGCGATGCCTCGCGCCATGTCCGTATACCCGCTGAAGTCGAAGTAGATCTGCCAGGCAAACAGGAAGGTGGCCAGAATCAGCGCCGGCGCCTGGAAGTCGCCCGGCGCCGCGTAGACCTTGTTGACGTACAGCGCCAGGTAGTTGGCCAGCGCGACCTTCTTGAACAGGCCCACGACGAAGAGGGAAAGCCCGTCGGCGAAGTCCGCGCCGGTTATTTGTGGCGTCCGGCGCAACTGGGGCAGCAGGTTGCCGGCGCGTTCGATCGGTCCGGCCAACAGACGCGGGAAGAACGCCACGAACGTGGCATAGCGGACGAGGCTTGTCTCCCGCTGGATGGTCCCGCGATAGCTGTCGATGACGTAGCCCATCGATTGAAAGAGATAGAACGACATCCCTGCTGGCAGCAGAATCCCCGGTGCAGAGAGCAGGTACGGGACATTCAGCACCGACAGCAGCGCATTGATGTTGTCGGTGGCGAATTGGCTATACTTGAAGAGGCTCAGGACCGCGAGATTGTTGGCGACGCTGACGGCAAGCCATCGCCTCTTCCGAGGGCTCCCGGCCATCCTTGCGACGACGAGGTAGTCCACGACGCTGACGTAGGCGATGGGGAGCAGGTATCGCCAGTCCAGCCACGCGTAGAAGACATAGGACGTTGCGAGCAGCCAGGGCAGCCGCAGCCGAGTCCCCTTCACCAGCAGGTACAAGGGGTAGGCGATCAGGAAGAAGATCAGGAATGACCACGTCTGGAACAACATCCGGCGTTCTTCTCATTCCATCAGAGCGCGAACATGGGCCTCGACCGACGCGGCCAGCAGGTCCGTGCCGTACCCGCCTTCCAGCACAGAGACGAGTCGGCCCTCGCAGCATTTCTGCGCGATCTCTTTGACGATCCGCGTCAGGCGAGCGAATCCTTCCCTGGTGACATTCATGCTGCCGAGTGCGTCGCCGGCCTGGGCGTCGAACCCGGCCGAGAGGAAGACGAAGTCAGGCGAAAAGGCCATCGCCGCCGGACGCAGTTGCTGCTCGAACGCCTCGATGAACTCGCGGTCCCCTGAGCCGGCGGGGACGGGCACATTGATCGTCAGGCCCGAACCGGCCCCGGCGCCGGTCTGCGAGGCGCTGCCGGTGCCCGGATAGAAGGGCCATTGGTGGATGCTGAAGTACAGCACGTTGGGGTCGTCGTAGAACGCCTCCTGCGTCCCATTGCCGTGGTGGACGTCCCAGTCGACGATCAGAACCCTGGCCAGGCCGTGCTTCTGTTGAACGTAGCGGGCGCCGATGGCGACGTTGTTGAAGATGCAGAATCCCATCGCTCGATCCTTCATCGCGTGGTGGCCGGGTGGCCGGACCGCACAGAAGGCATTGGCCACCTCGCCTGCCATCACGGCATCGACAGCCACCAGCACTCCTCCGGCCGCCAGCACCGCGGCGTTGTATGATTGTCGGGAGATCGGAACGTCCATCGAGTCCAGATATCGGTCACCCTGCTCGCACGCTGCCCTGGCTCGCTCGACGTATTCGCCGTTGTGAATCGTATCGATCCATTCCACCGAAGCGGGCGTGGGCTTCAGAGGCGCGAGTTCAGCGGCAAGCCCCGTCGCCTCCAGCCGGCCGACGATCGCGGTGAGTCGCTCCGGCGCTTCCGGATGGCCGGGGCCTGTCTTGTGCTCCAGGTACAGCGGATCGTAGACGAATCCGGTCTTGGATCCTGAGGCACTTGCCTTTGCCGGGTTGGGATTGACTTGGGCTGCAGCATTCGGCGCGTTTCTCACGCAGCGGAACCCGATGGCGTCGTTGGCCAGACAGGTGTCGTCAAGCGACGGGTCGCTGGCACGATAGCTGGATCGGCAGCTCTCAGCGCTGGAATTCCACGCGCCGCCTCGAATCACACGCTCTGTCCCTGCAACGGGTCCCCTCGGATTCCTGTCGGGGCCCTCGGCATAGTAGTCGGCGCTGTACCAATCGTTACACCATTCGGCGACGTTGCCATGCATATCGAACAGACCCCACCGGTTGGGTTTCTTCTGTGCCACCGGTTGGGTCCGGCTCCCGGAGTTCTCGGCGAACCAGGCGTGGCCGCCGAGTGCGCGCGGGTCATTGCCGAAGTTGTATCGGGTTGTCGTCCCCGCCCGGCAGGCGTACTCCCATTCGGCCTCCGTCGGGAGGCGGTAGCCATTGGCGTCGAAATTGCACTCCCACGTCTGCTCGTCGTAGCACGGTTCGAGCCCCTCGGCGATGGACCGGTCGTTGCAGTACAGGGCCGCGTCCGTCCAGTTGACCTGCTCCAATGGCTGGTTGGGACCTTTGAAATGGGAGGGATCGGGAAGCTCGTATTTGCGGAACTCCTCCTGGACGACTTCGTACCGGTCCATCCAGAAGGAGCTGATCCACACGCGGCGCACCGGCGTCTCGTCGCCCTGGCCTCTCTCGCTGCCCATTTCGAACCATCCTCCCGGAATGAGCACCATCTCAATACCGCTTGGCGTCGTTTGGCGCTGCGGCGTCTCGGGGACCTCCTCGCGGCGCCGGCAGCCCCCGATCGCCACGACGGCGAGCACCAGCAGAAGCGCCATCCTTGTTGTCCTGGCAGACTGCGGCTCCATCGGTGTTCCTTTGCGAAGATCACCGCTCGGGCCCTATCGCCCCGTCGCGGGGATCGGCACCCAGTCGGGCTCTTTGTTGTGCAGGCCGTCGTTGGTGATCTGGACCCATCGGCCAGTCAGGTCGCCGACGCAGATGTTCCAGCCTTCGGCCATCCCTCCGACCTGCTGGCCGCCCCGTGAGGGACCGTAACTGAACGTGATGTACTTGCCGTCGGGGGAGAGGTCCACGTGATAGACCTTGAAATTGCGGCCGCATCGGACCATCTCGCGGATGTTCGCGACTCTGGGCTCGGGGCCGGTCAGATCGATGTCGGCGATCTGGAGGTTCCAATCGGTCTCGCCCCAGACCATCTGGGTTCCGTCGAGGCTGAACTCCGGGCGGCAGCCCTTGACTCCCCAGGCCGCCAGATCGAAGACGCGCGTGCCGAACGCCTCGAACGCAATGATCGCATCGCTATACCCCATGCCTCCGTGTACGGCCGCCAGGAACCACCTGCCGTCCGGCGACCAGGAGATGCCGTAGAGGTGGTGCAGGTTGGTGTTGACGTGGGGCCGGTGCCACTGGTTCTCCAGATAATAGAACATCAGCCCGTCCGTGGCATACTCGCGGGTCGTGAAGCGCTCGTATTCGCCGGTGAGATAGGCGATGCTCTTGCTGTCGAACGACCAGCAGGGCTCGCGGGCGTTCCTGGCCACGTGGACCCGGTCGGTGCCGTCGATGTTCATGTAGTAGACATGTCGCGTGCGGCTTCGGCCGGTCCCTTCGTCCACCACGAAGCAGATCTTCGTCCCGTCGGGCGAGACCTTCGGGTACATCTCGTCCACGTCGGGCGTGTTGGTGAGATTGACCGGATTCGAGCCGTCGGCGTTCATCATGAAGATTTCCCAGTTCCTCTTGCCTTCTGTCTCGCGATAGGTCTCATAGACGATCTTGAAGGGGATCTTCTCCAGGTCGATGGACTCGCGCGGCAGGGGAATCTGCTTCGGTCGCAGGCGGAGCGGTCGCGGGTCGGAGGCTGTGGAGTCCACGGCGTGTATGGTGCTGGGCCCCCAGACGGCCAACAAGGTTGCCAGAGAGAGCAGGATACGCTTCATAGCGGATACTCCTGGACAGCAGAGAAACATCGAAATCGTTGCCGTGTTCTTGCTTGACAGCATATCTCGTGCATTCAGACTACGCAAGGGAGACGTTTGGTGTGGCCGGGCCCGGTTGTCCGAGAACCTCAGTGGTGGTGTGGCAGGCGACATCGCCTCGGCTGTCTCGAGCGATCTTTTTTTGCTTGTCGCTTCTGCTGCCGGTATGGTATCATACATTTTGTCTTTTTGAAGGGAGGTGTTATGAACGGCAGGCCCATGTACCTTCGGGGGGCTCTGGGGCGGAGAGGGTTCACGCTCATCGAACTGCTTGTGGTCATCGCGATCATTGCCATCCTGATGGCCGTCCTGATGCCCTCGCTGCATCGGGCCCGCGAGCAGGGCCGCCGGGCCACCTGCCTGAGCAATCTCAAGCAGTTGAGCCTCGCCTGGATCATGTACGCCGACGACAATGGCGACCGCCTGGTCAACGGCGCCACGGGCTACAGCAATGTGAACATGGCCTGGGGCGACCACACCGGCGAGCAGGCCTGGGTCGACGGAATCAGCAACGACTGGGACGAAGCTCTTGAGCATATCCGAAACGGAGCCCTGTGGCCCTACCTCAAGAACGAGGGTATCTACCGCTGCCCCACCGGTAGACGAGGGGAAGCCCTGACGTACTCAATCATGTTCTCGATGAACGCCGTCAACCATCCGCCGACGCAGGGCGTCCGCGGGGCGCACATCAAGAGGCGAAGTGAGATTCGCAATCCGGCACCGGCCTATCGGCTGGTCTTCATCGACGAGGGCTGGATGACATCCGACGCCTACGCCGTCCATTACGACCAGGAGCGCTGGTGGGACGACCCGCCGGTTCGGCACGGCGACGGGACCAACGTTTCCTTTGCCGACGGTCACGCCGAACACTGGAAATGGAGGGGCACCGATACGATCAAGCGGGCCCGGCTCGTCGAGGATACACACTTGGGCAACTGGACGCCCGAAACGGAGGACGGTTTCCCGGATCTGTATCAGATGCAGAGAGGCTGCTGGGGGAAACTGGGCTATACTCCCAGCCATTGAATCGAAGGCAGGACAAGAATCCGGATCGCCAACCGGTGGATCGGCGGCGCGGTCCATTTCGGAGGAAGGTGGAGAACGTAGGAGGTGCGGAAGGAGCCATGTCATGTTTTGGAGAAGGGTATGTGCTCACGTATGGGCACAACATAATTCTATTCTGTATGGTGGTTTGAAGGAGGATTGATTATGCGCGTCACACTGTCTTGTCTGATTCTGCTCCTATTGGTACTAACGATGGGCGGCAGCGCATCGGCCGCCCTGGTCGGGCACTGGAGATTTGACGAAGGCGCTGGAACAACGGCTTATGACTCCAGTGGCAGCGGAAACGACGGCACCTTGGTTGGCAGCGTGGAATGGGTCCCCGGACAGCTTCGGGGCGCTCTGAGGTTCGACGGAGACGGCTGGGTCGACTGCGGCGACATCCTGACGCTCACCCAGGCGCTCAGCATCACCTGCTGGGTGAATCCGGCCGTCCTGAGCGACGACCGGGGCTTCGTCACCCGGGAACACGCCTATGCATTCAAGTCCTTCAACAACGTCGCGCGGTTCACCACACCCGGCATCCTCGACTACAATGCCAACAACACGGTCCTTGAGGTCGACACTTGGCAGCACGTAGCGGTCACCTTCGTGCCCAACCAGGCGGAGGGATGTGTGTTCTATCTCAACGGGGTAGAGACCGACCGCTTGAACAGCACCGGCCTGAACCCAGGCGACGGGCCGTTCCGCATGGGCAACAATCAATGGGACCAGCTCTATTCCGGCATGCTGGACGACGTGCAGGTTTACGACCACGTCCTGACGCCGGAAGAGATCGTCCAGGCCATGCAGGGCATCAGCCCGGGTCTGGCGATCGACCCCAGCCCGGAGAACGAAACTGTGGATGTGCCTCGCGATGTCGTCCTGAGTTGGACCGCCGGCGAGTTCGCCGCGACGCACGATGTGTATTTCGGAACCAGCTTCGACGACGTCAACGATGCCGACCGGGCCGATCCGATGGGCGTCCTGGCCAGCCAGGGACAGACCGCTACCAGCTACGACCCGCCGGGACTTCTGGATTTCGGTACGATCTACTACTGGCGAATCGATGAGGTCAACGCCGCGCCGGACAACACAATCTTCAAGGGCGAAATCTGGAGCTTCACAACCGAACCGTTCGCCTACCCCATCGAGACGATCGTCGCCACGAGCAACGGGATCTCGGAAGAGGGCGCCGGACCGGAGAACACGGTCGACGGCTCCGGGCTCGATGAGGCAGATCGACATTCCGTCGATAGCGCCGACATGTGGGTAGCAAGAGCCCCGGACGATGAAGATCTGTACATCCAGTACGAGTTTGACCGCATCTACAAGCTCCACGAGATGCTCGTCTGGAACTACAACGTGCAGTTCGAGATGATGCTCGGCTTCGGCGTCAAAGACGTTACGATCGAGTATTCCGAAGACGGCCAAGCGTGGATCGGCCTGGGCGACATCGAGCTGAACCAGGCCACGGCGACGTCCACGTACACCTACAACACGACGGTGGACCTGCAAGGCGTAGCGGCCCGGTTCGTCCGGCTGAACGTCCACAGTGCCTTCGGCACGACGGGCCAGTACGGCCTCAGCGAGGTTCGCTTCATGTACATTCCGGCGCACGTTCGCGAGCCGCAACCGGCCGACGGCGCTGCCAACGTCAGCGTCGACAGCACATTGGCCTGGCGTGCCGGTCGCGACGCCGTATCGCACGAGGTGTACTTCGGCACCGATCCAAATGCATTGGACCTGGTAGCGACAGTCGAGGTCGCGGGCCATGACCCCGGCGCGCTGAATCTCGGCGCCACGTATTACTGGCAGGTCAACGCCATCCAGGAAGCCGAGTCGTGGGCAGGCGACCTCTGGAGCTTCGCGACACAGGAGTATCTGGTCGTCGACGATTTCGAAAGCTACACCGATGACATCGACGCCGGCGAGGCGATTTTCGACACGTGGCTGGACGGCTGGATCAACGAGACCGGCTCGACCGTCGGCCACATGACCTCGCCGTTTGCCGAGCAGGACATCGTCCGCAGCGGCAGCCAGTCGATGCCGTTGTTCTATGACAATACGGAGGCCGCTGTCTCGGAGGCCGAGCTCGAGCTGGCGGCGGACTGGACGACCAACGGCATACGGAGCCTGACGCTCTATTTCTATGGCACTCCAGACAACACCGGCCAGTTGTATGTCAAGATCAATGGCACGAAGGTGCCCTATGACGGCGCAGCGACCGACATCACTGAAACCATGTGGCTGCCGTGGAATATCGACCTGTCGGCGGTCGGCAACGTGAGCAACGTCCGGTCGTTGACGATCGGCATCGAGGGCAACGGGGCGACGGGAGTCGTGTACATCGACGACGTTCGGTTGTATCCCCAGGCCCCGGAGTTCGTCGTGCCGATCGAGCCGGATGAGGCGGGGCTGGTAGCTCGTTACGCGTTTGACGGCGACCTCCGTGATTCGGTGGGATCCCATCACGGCACCGCCATCGGCGATGCCCAAATCACAACCGATGCCGCCAGAGGACAGGTCTTGGCTCTGGATGGCACGGGCGATGCCGTGGATGTCGCCTACAGCGCCGAGTTGAATCCCGAAGCGTTTACAGCGAGCGTCTGGGCCAATCCGGACGCGGACGGCGTCGGGCATCGTTCGCCGCTAACCTCGCGCGATGACGGCCCGCAGAGGGGCTATATCCTCTACCTGACGCCGGAGAATACATGGCAGTTCTGGACCGGCACCGGTACTGGATGGCACGGCACGGCCGGTCCGGCCGCGCAGCTCGGCGAGTGGACCCATATCACCGCCACCTTTGCCGATGAACAGAAGGCACTCTACATCAACGGGCGGCTGGCCGGCGAAGGCAGCGCCCCGCTTGCGTTGAACACCGAGCGTCCCTTGCGGATCGGCGCCGGTGCGACCGAAGGCCCCGGCAACTACTTCTTCCAAGGGATGATCGACGAGGTCCGTATCTACGATCGGGCCCTGTCGGCTGAAGAGGTCGCCGGACTGGCCGGGCGCACTGAGCCGCTGCACAAGGCCTTCTGAGATGTCGGCCCATAAGCATTGATGCAAATGGCCTTCGCGGATACCAAGTGGGGCCTGTGCCGTCAAAGGCACAGGCCCCGCTCACTTGTGGGAACCATCTGCAAACGCGTCTGCTCAACGCAGCCGGTCATGGCAGGATGCCGTGAACCCGACTGGCTTGTCTGCGTACAACAGATTCTCTCGTCTATCTTGACATGAGAAGGGAGACAAAGGAACATGTAGTGATCGGATATGGCGACCTACGGCTCAACGAAGGTGTTCACGGATGGCAGAGGAACGCAAGCCCAAGGCAATTCTGCGTAAGCAGCCGGCCATACGCCGGGTCCTGCTGGCTCTGCTGCCCTGCGTGGCAGGAGCAGTCTACTTCTTCGGCTGGCGGAGCCTGTTCCTGATCGTCTGGGCCGGGATCGTCGGCTTCGTGGTCGAATGGATCTTCACGCGCCGACGCAAAGAGCCGGTCACCGAAGCGGTCTTCGTCACCACGACCCTGTTTGCCCTCGTCATGCCGCCCACGGTCCCCTGGCATGTCTTGACGATCGGCGTGGTCTTCGCCGTGATGTTCGCCAAGGAGGTCTTCGGCGGTTTCGGACGCAACACCTTCAATCCGGCCCTGGCCGGACGGTGTTTCGTCTATGTCTGCTTTCCCGTCGCCCTGACCGCTACCTGGGCTCCGGTCGCCGACGGCTTCTGGGGCGCCCTGAACGTCTGGACCACCGGTCCGAGTCCCAATGTGATGACGAGCGCCACGCCAATGGCCGATCTCAAGGCCGGAAGGATCGTTCTGAGTTCCGATGCCACAGCGGTCTCGGAGATCCCGTTCGACGTGGCCGAAGACGAGACGGTTCTGCTTCGTCGAAGCGCCCTTTTGAGAGGATTGGCGCTTGGGCGAATCAGCGGCACGATGGGCGTCACCAGCGCTCTGCTGATCACAATCGGTGGTCTCTATCTGTTCTGGACCAGGACGGCCAGCCGGACTACCATTCTGACGCTGATTGCCACGTATGCCGTCCTGAATGAGTTGCTCTACCGGCTGGGTGTTGAGCCGGTGCCGGGGGCGTGGCCGGCGGTGCTCGGCGGCGGCTTCCTGTTCGGCGCGTTCTTCATGGCCACCGACCCGGTCAGCGCGCCGAAGACCGAGCCGGCCAGAGTGCTCTATGCGATCATCATCGGCGTCTGCACGGTCGTGATCCGGAACTTCTCCGTCTTCAACGGGGGTCTGATGTTCTCGATCCTGATCGGCAACATGTTCGCGCCGATCCTGGATTATGCGGTCCGCGCACACAAGTCGGCCAAGAAGGCCAAGGAGCAGGCGGGATGAAAGAGCAACGCTGGTTTCCCATCCTGTACATGTTTCTCGTGACGGCGTTCTTCAGCTCGATCGTCATCGGCCTGACATCTGTCACGCGGGAGCGGGTCGAGGCCAACGAGCAACTGGCCTTCCAAAGAGCCGTTCTCGAGGTGGTGCCGGAACTTGCGGTTGCCGAGTTGAGCAACCTCGAGATCCACCAGCGCTTCACGGAAATGGTCGAGGAGCCGACCCCGCTGTCCGGCGGCGCCTATCTCATCAAGCGAAACGGACGGACGGTGGCCTATGCCCTGCCCTTCTTGGGCCAGGGGTTCTGGGCCCCCATCGGAGGTGTCATCGGCATCGACACCGACCGGCGGACCATCACGGGGATCGCGTTCTACGAGCAGAACGAAACGCCCGGTTTGGGGGCCGAGATCACCCGTCGCCCGTTTCGCGATCAGTTCGAGGGCAAACGGCTTGCCGACCGGCCCAAGCGGCTCGACATGCGACGGCCCGCCGCCGAACTCGACGAAAGCAGCGTCCATGCAATCACGGGCGCCACGCAGACCAGCGTTCGGGTCGAAAGGATCATCAATGCAGCTCTGACGGAATGGCAGTCTGAAGTGGGCACGGAGGGCACAGCATCATGACCCCTGCCGGCAGCGAATCGGAACGAAGGAAGATCATCGTCACGACCCTGTGGCGTGACAACCCGATCTTCCGTCAGGTGCTCGGCATCTGCAGCACGCTGGCCGTGACCAACCTCGTGCTCAACACGGTCGTGATGTGCGCGGCGCTGGTGTTTACGCTCTCGCTCAGTTCGGCTACCGTCTCGCTGCTGCGGACGCTGACACCGCGCAATATCCGGATGATGGTCGAGACGCTGATCATCGCGTTCTACGTCATCATCGTCGACGTCGTGCTGAAGGCCTACTGGCCCGAGATGAGCGGCAACCTCGGTCCCTACGTCGGCCTCATCATTACCAACTGCATTATTATGGGCCGCTGCGAAGCGTTCGGCAACAGCAACCCGCCGGGCCGCGCCTTGCTCGATGGAGCCTTCAGCGCGTTCGGCTATTCGTTCGTCCTGCTGATCATCGCGACGTTCCGCGAGGTGCTCGGCATGGGAACGTTTGCCGGGCTGGCCGTGCCGTACTTCTCCGGGCCGGCGTGGGACAGGTGGATCATCATGGTTATGCCGCCGGGAGCCTTCTTCATGCTGGCCATCGTAATATGGGTCTTTCGATCGATCCAGATCAGACTGGAGGCCAAGAGCAAATGAACGTCGGAGCGGAAATCTGGCAGGCGGTGACGGTATGCGTCGCGGCCGTGTTCACGCAGAACATCCTGCTGGCGTACTTTCTCGGTCTGTGTCCCTTCATCGGGGTCTCGCGCGAGGTCAAGACCTCCTTCGGTCTCGGGCTGGCGGTGATCTTCGTCATGACGACCACGACGCTGCTGAACTGGCTGGCGTATCACTATGTCCTCCAGCCTCTGGGGCTGGAGTTTTTTCGCTTTATCCTGTTCATCGTCATCATCGCGGCGTTCGTGCAGTTCGTCGAGATGACCATCGAGCGCCTTTCGCCGTTCCTGTACCAGAAGCTGGGCGTGTTCCTGCCGCTGATCACCGTCAATTGCGCCATTCTGGGCACGTCGCTGTTCATGGTGATTCGCGACTACTCGTTCATCGTCACCATCGGCTACGGCCTGGGCAGCGGCATCGGTTGGTTCTTGGCGATCATGGCGATGGCGGGCATCCGCCAGAAGCTGGCCAACGAGCGGATCCCCGCCGGCTTGCAGGGGCCGGGGATCACGCTGATCATCGCCGGCCTGATGGCGCTGGCGTTCATCGGGTTCGCCGGCGTGCTCCAGGGATGATGAAAGCAGAAATCAGGTCGCAACGAGCAAAAAGGGAAGTCATCCGCCGAAGGCGGATCCCGCTATTTTGATATTCGCGTCTTGCTTTTTGGTATGGCTTGTGGCGCGGGAGGCCAATGATAGCGTCTACTCTCATCGCGGTCCTTGTCGTCAGCCTTATCGCGGGGGCGCTCGCGGCCGTTCTGGTCGTCGCGGAATACTACGTGGCCAACTATGGCCCGTGCGAGGTGACCGTCAACGATGACAAAAGGCTGACGGTTCAGGGTGGCAAAGACCTGCTCGCCCTGCTGGCAGCCGAGAAGCTGTTCATTCCCAGCGCCTGCGGGGGCCGCGGCACGTGCGGATTGTGCAAGCTCAAGGTGCTCGACGGCGCCGGTCCCCTGCTGCCGACGGAGGAACCTTACCTGGACAAGGCCGAGCGGGAATCGAACGTTCGGCTGGCTTGCCAGGTCAAGGTCCGCAGCGACCTGAAGATCGAGATCCCCAAGGAGCTTCTCGCCATCCGGGAGTATAACTGTCGATGCGCGAAGATCGTCGATCTGACGCACGACATGAAGCTGTTCCGCCTTGAACTGACCGAGCCGGCCACGATTGATTACATTCCGGGTCAGTACGTGCAGTTGCAAACGCCGCCGTACGGGAAGAGCCGCAAGGAGGTCTATCGGGCCTACTCGATCGCTTCGGACCCGGCCGAGAAGAGGATCATCGAGTTGATTATCCGTCTCGTGCCCGGCGGGACCTGTACGACGTATTGCTTCGAGCACCTCAAGGAAGGCGACGAGATGCGATTCAACGGCCCTTACGGGGATTTCCAACTCTCGGAATCGCAGGCCCCGATGGTGTTCATCGCCGGCGGCTCGGGCATGGCGCCGATCAAGTGCATGCTGCACCACATGAAGAACACGAACAACGCCCGCAAGGCAGAGTACTACTTCGGCGCTAATGCGGTCAAGGAGCTGTGCCTGACCGATCTGATGCAACAGTTCGAGTCGGAGTTGGCGGATTTTCGCTTCGTGCCCGTCGTCGCCTCGACGCAGGACAGCCCCGAATGGGACGGACAGACCGGTCTCGTGACACAGGCCGTTCAGAGGGGCCTGGCCGATGCCTCGCAGCACGAGGCGTATCTGTGCGGCAGTCCGGGTATGATCGACGCGTGCGTTAAGGTCCTGATGGACTTGGGCATGCCCGAGACGAACATCTTCTACGACAAGTTCGCGTAGGGGCGATTCCCATGGAGAATGACCGATGAAACAGTCGCCCGACATGCAGAAGCTCGAAGAGGTGCTCCGGTCGTCGGCCCTGACCGTCGGCGGTTTCATGGGCAGCGATGCGCGCAACGTCACCGAGGTGATCGAGGCCGACGCCGCTGAGTTGTTCCGGCTGGGTGTTTCACGCGAGCAGCTCGGCGCGCGGATGACCGAGATCACAGCGGCCGCCGAGACGGGGCTGGGGACCTGGGTCAGGATCGATGACGTGCGCGAGGCGGCCATCGACGAGGCACGGGGGCAGATGGTCTGTCCCTGGCCGCACGAGGCGCAGTTCCGCAAGCGCGTCACGACGGTCCGACGGACCGATTCGGGCCAGACCGTGCGATGGTCCGACCTCAACGTCCATCTCATTGCCGCCCACGGCTTCTTCGAGGGCAGGGGCTCACCCTTCCGAATCGATCCGGCCCTGTTGGTCGGAGTCATCCTCTGACGAGGTACTTTGATGCACCTGAGCCGCATCGTCTTTCATCCGGATACGTATCCGACCCGCGAGCACTATCCGTTCAATCTCGACATCTTCCACCGAACCGCAGAGATCGCCCTCAATCGCCCCGTGACGATGTTCGTCGGCGAGAACGGCACGGGCAAATCGACGCTACTCGAAGCGGTGGCGCGCAAGGCCGGCATCCACATCTGGGAGGATTACGGACGGACGCGATTCCAGTACAATCCCTACGAGAATAAGTTCCATCGGTGCATCTCAGTGGAATGGGCCGACGGTCGCGTGCCCGGCTCGTTCTTCGGATCGTCGGTGTTCCATGACTTCGCCCGCATCCTCGACGAATGGGCGGCCGCCGACCCGGCCCTGCTCGAATACTTCGGCGGCAAGTCGCTGCTGACCCAGTCGCACGGCCAGTCGATCATGTCGTTCTTCAAGGCCCGCTACGAGATCAAGGGGCTCTATCTGATGGACGAGCCGGAGACGGCGCTGTCGCCCGCGACGCAGATCGCACTGCTGAAGCTGCTCGCCCGCATGGCGGCCGCCGGACACGCGCAGTTCATCATCGCCACGCACTCGCCCATCCTGCTGGCCTGCCCCGGTGCGACCGTCTACAGCTTCGACGAGATTCCCATCCAGCCCATCGCGTACGAACAGACGCCGCACTATCAGACGTACAAAGACTTCATGAGCGATCCGCACAAGTATTGCGACGATTGCCGATGAGGACCCTGGAGGATACCATGACCGCAAGACGACACGATTGCAGAATACCGATGATCTCGCTGGCCGTCTGCGTGTCCCTGGCGTCGCTGGGCTGGGCGGCCGGCGAGAAGCGTCTGGAGCGGATTCGCGTCAGCGACGATGGGAGGCACTTCGTGGGCGCTGAATCCGGCCGGCGATTCATCGCCTGGGGCGTCAATTACGATCATGACGACGACGGGCGCCTGCTCGAAGACTATTGGCAGGATGAATGGCCGACCGTCGTGGAGGACTTCGGCGAGATCAGAGCCCTCGGCGCCAACGTCGTGCGCATTCACTTGCAGGTCGCGCGATTCATGAATGCGCCGCGGGAGCCCAACGACGCGTCGCTGACGCGCTTGGCGGACCTCGTGAAGCTGGCCGAGCGGACGGGGCTCTATCTCAACATCACCGGTCTGGGCTGCTACCACAAGCAGGATGTGCCCGCTTGGTACGATGCGATGAACGAGGCGCAGCGATGGGACGTCCAGGCGCGGTTCTGGGAGGCGGTCGCCAAGACCTGCGCGCACAGCGACGCGATCTTTTGCTATGACCTGATGAACGAGCCGATTCTGCCCGGCGCCGAGAAGGTCGAGACCGATTGGCTGGCGGGCGACTTTGCGGGCAAGCACTTCGTCCAGCGGATCGCGCTCGATCTGGCCGGCCGCACCCGGGAGCAGGTGGCCAGGGCTTGGGTCGATGCGCTCGTCGCCGCCATCCGAAAACACGATGCCCGAAGCATGGTCACGGTCGGCGTGATCCCGTGGGCGATGACCTGGCCGAAGGCCAGGCCGCTGTTCTACTCGGACGAGGTCGGCGAGAACCTGGACTTCGTCAGCGTGCATTTCTATCCAGAGAGAGGCGAAATCGACAAGGCCCTGGCGGCGCTGGCGGTCTACGACGTCGGAAAGCCTCTGGTGATCGAAGAGATGTTCCCGCTGCGTTGCAGCCTCAACGAGATGGACGCCTTCATCGACGGCTCACGGCAGATCGCCGACGGCTACATCAGCTTCTACTGGGGCAAGACCGCCGAGGAATACAGCCGCGAGCCGCACGACATCAAAGCCATGCTCATCCGCGGCTGGCTCGAATACTTCCAAACCAAAGCCCCCGAAATCCTCGACATGAACAAGGGTACAGATTGACTTGGCTAACGCCAGGTGCGGGTGCGGTCGGTACGGGGGCGGAAGGCGGCCGACAGGGATTGGACGCGGGCCTTGAGGAGCCTCTGGCGGCCTTGGGGGTTTCGGGTGTAGAGGATCTCGCAGGGGCCGATGTAGCGGGCCCACATCTTGCGAAAATGCTCGGCTGACTCTTTGTTCCTGGCGAGGGCCTTGGGCACGGCGTGGTAGTCTTTCCGCATAACGGGTCCGAGCGGGTTCTTTCGCACGAGCAGATAGCGTGGATCGTCGATGGGGCCGAGCAGTTCCTGAAGGGCTTCGAGGAAGACCGATCGCTCCCGCGTGCTGCCGCCCTTGACCGAGCAGGCGACCAGGCCATACTCCCGGCGTTGCGCGATGACGCGCGGCCGGCCACGGCGGGCATCGACGACGCCGGCCTCGACGAGGGCCTTGAGCAGGGCGTTGCCAATCTGCTTCATGCTCGATGCGGCCGAGCCGTGACGCAACAGCAGCCACAGGGTCTTGAAGAACTTCGGAAGGGCCGCCACCGCCGCCAGGGCCGAAACGGCCGCCAGCAGGAGCATCAGCGCCCGCAACGGCCAGGACGCGGCGGATCGGGACATCCAGATCGAGAAGGCCGATACGCCCCAGAACCACACCTGCCATAGCACCGCCAGGACCGTTCGCGTGACCACGAAGTCGCGCGGCAGCGCCAGCAGCGAGGTTGTGACCTCTTCGGCCATGGCCCCGATGCGGGCGGCGCCGAGCGCCAGCTCCCATCGCGTTCGCAGCCCGTAGCGATCGTGCGCCTGCTGCGTCATGGTCGCGTTGATCTGGTCGATCCGCGCCTCGTCGTAGGGAGGGTTGCCGAGCCCGAGCCGGGACAAGCCGCTTTCGATTGCACTGCTCTTGAACGAGACGCCGACGAAGGCCTTGAACCGACGCATCAGCGTATCGAGGTCCTCTCCCGGCTCGGCGACGCCGGCCTCCTGGCAGACGAGATGCCAGATGTTGGCGGTCTTCGTGGGGTTGCCCTCTTCGGTTCGGATGGCCCGGCCGCGCATCTGGTTGCTGAGCATGTACGAGCCAACGAAGCTGGCGAGGATCAGCGCGTTGACCGACGGGGCGTCCCATCCCTCGCCGAGCAGCGAGGCCGTGCCGATCAGCACGGTGACGCCGCCCTGGCGGAACAGGTTCGTGACGAGCGCGACGATCTTCTGCTTGTCAGTGCCGCGAACGACGACTTCGCAGAACCGCTCATCGTGGGCCAGCGGCTTGAAAGCGATGCTGCCGGAGTCGATTCCGAGGTCTGCGCCGATCGCTCGCAGCGACTCCTGCGTATCGGCAGGAACGACGGTCAGCGTTCCCGTGAGAATGCCGAGCCGCACGTCGGAGGCGTTGCTGCGGCGGATCTGCTCGAAGATCGGCACGACGCCCAGCCGCTTGAGGTCTTTGGTGTCGGTCGGGTCCCTTGGGAAATCGGCGCTGCGAACGAAATCGGTCAGGACGACCATTCGCAGAGCCGAACCGAGGGATTGGCTCTCGATCTGGACGATGTCCTCGATGCTCTTGAGCTTGGAGGCGCTTCGCGTCAGCAGTTGAGCGGTCCGGCTCGTACTCCGCAGGCTCACCGTGCGCCGCTCGATCGCGCCGATCCGTTTGAGGTCACGCGCGATCTGCTGGAACAGACCCTTGTGAGCTTCGAACGACTTGGCGTGGCTGTAGAGGCAGCCGGTCAGCAGGACCTCCAGTCGTTCGAGCGTCAGCGGGGGGCACTTGTGCCGTGAGAAACCGATCGCGGCCAGCAGCTTCCTGGGCGGCCGGCCTCGAACCTGGTTGAGGAAGATGGCGACGCTCGAATGGAAGCCCGGATCGGCGAGTATCTCCTCGACGTGCTCCCCGGGCTCGATGACGCGGCGGTCGGCTTCAAGGGCCTGGATGAACGCCTCATTGCCGGTCAGCGTCTTGACGGACGCATCGACCTGGCGACGGAACTCGGCGAGTTCGGCCTGCTCGGCGCGCAACGGCGTCGAGACGTACACGTAATCCTGGTGCGGGCAGAGGTTCTTCTCCTGCACCAGCTCGGGCACGGTGATCTCCGCGTCGATCGAGCCGCACAGATCGACGTAGCGGTCCCATTCGAACGGCGAGACGTCGAACGGCGCGGTGGCGGTCAGCGCGACGACCGTCGGCTCGTTCAGGTTCTTCTTCACATCGACCAGACACCGCCACCATTCATTCCTCAGATGGTGCGCCTCGTCGAGCACGAGCGTGCGGATGTCCAGGGCGCCCAGCTTCTTCAACAGAGCGGCCTTCCGAGCCAATCGGGACCTGTCCTTGCCCGCCTTCTCGGCGGCCGGCTGCGATTCCTGATCCTCGGCTTCCTCCGTCCGGCCCGAGTAGACGCTGTGCAGGCCTTGATAGGTCGAGACGGTGAGGAATCGCGGGTCGCGAATGTCCCGCGAGACCCAGTCGGGCAGACCCGGGCCGTGCTCGCTGAACAGGCCGACGAGCCGGTCGATCCACTGGTCGCGGATGGCGACGGTCGGGGTGAAGATCAGCGTGGGCCGGTTCAGCCGCCGGACCACTTCCAGGCCCAGCACCGTCTTGCCCGAGCCGGGCGCCGCGACGATGTGCAGATGGTTGTCGTCGAGGTAGTCGTCCAGCTCCGACAGCACCCGCTGCTGGTAGCGGCGCCAGGGTTTGCGGAACTGGATGTCCGAAGGAAACGTCTTCACTTATGAGGCCCGGAGAATGAAATACCAGTAGCCGATCGCCGCCAAGACCTGCACCACGATGATTCCGATGAAGACCATCCTGAACTTCAGCTTCTGCGTCTTGTGTCGGAACAGCCCCTGGGCCAGCAGCGCACCGGGGCTGCCCCCGACCAATGCCGCCAGATGCAGGATCACTTCCGGCACGCGGCCGGCGCCCGCGACGGCCTGTCGCTTGTCGTAGCCGTAGAGCACCACGGTCACGGTGTTGATCGCAACCAGGTAGGCGTACACCCCCGACACACCAAACCTCCAGAACAAGATGGCAGAGATCGTGACGAGAATCGTCAGCGTCCAGAAGAACGCTTTCTTCGGTTGGTGCCGGGGCATCTTCGTAGCCATCGACCGTCACACACCGAAGGTCGCGCCGATAGCCTTGGCGGCCCGGATCAGCGCGTGGTTCTTCGGGACCTTCTTGATCTTGCCTGCGATACTGGCCAACGAAACGCTCGAAATTCCACCGCCCTTCCAGACCACCAGGCGGTTTCGGACGCCGGCGGCCAGCAATTCGATCGCGGCGTGGCCGAACATCGTCGCCAGCGTCCGGTCGTGCGGCGTCGGCGTGCCGCCTCGCTGGACGTGTCCGAGGACCACCGCGCGGCAATCCAGACCCGTCTGCCGATTGATGTCTTCGGCCAGCTTCTCGCCGATCCCGCCCAGGCGGATCGGGTCGGGACTGTGCGCGACGCGCTTGAGGACGACCATCTGCCCGCCTTTCTCCTTCGCCCCTTCGGAGACGACGATGATGCTGAATCGTTTGCCCTTCTTCGATCGTCCGATGACGTACTGGCAGACGGTGTCGAGTTTGTACGGGATCTCCGGGAGGAGGATCACGTCGGCGCCGCTGGCGGCCCCGGCATACAGTGCGATCCAGCCGGCGTAACGTCCCATGACTTCCACGATCATCACGCGCTGGTGCGAGCTGGCGGTGGTGTGAACCTTGTCGATCGCTTCGGCGGCGGTGGTGACGGCCGTGTCGAAGCCGAACGTGACATCGGTGCCCGCCAGGTCGTTGTCGATCGTCTTGGGCACGCCGACGATGGTCAGGCCCTTTTGGGCGAACTTGGCCGCCGAGGCCATCGTGCCGTCGCCGCCGATGCAGACCAGGGCGTCGATGTCACGCTGCTTGAGATGCTCGATGCAACGGTTCGAGACGTCCTTGGTCTGCGTGCGTCCGCCCGTTGTGACGGGGAAGTGGAACGGATTGGACGTGTTGCTGCTGCCCAGAATCGTGCCGCCGACGGTGAGGATGTTGCTGGTCTGTTCGTAGGTCAGCGGCTCGATACGGTTCTCGATGAATCCGAGGTAGCCGTCCTGAATGCCCCAGACGGTCAGGCCGTGGTCGTTGATGGCGGTCTTGGTCACCGCTCGAATCACGGCGTTCAGGCCGGGGCAGTCGCCTCCCCCGGTCATCACCGCGATCGACTTCAGTTTCGTTTTGGCCATGCGTTGTCCCTCCGTATCTTCTCTGCTGCGGTCGGACTCATCGTTTCGCGTTCTTCTGTGAAGGTGTATCGACGACAGCGACCCATCTTAGCGGTTGCGCAAGTCGCTGAAAACAACAATGCGCGCTTTCTCGATCTCTGCCCGAACCCCCCTGCCGGTTCACGCAGACCCTCATCGCATCGGTATCGTCCGAAAAGTCGTGCCAGCCATGCATACAGAAGGACGAAAACGCTGCCTTCCAGTATGGTATCAACGGCAATTCAGCCGTAGGACTGTTTGAAAGCAAAGAAAAAACGAAGACCCGTTGGAGTAACCAAGCGCGAGGGTCGATGAACGTATTCTGACGACCGTCCCCCGGCCCAGAGAAATGCCGGGACCGGGATAGCCTGGGCGGTCGGAGTTGAGGATCGGTCGCAAGCAGAGGAATCGATATGGTGATAACGTCGTCTCTCAAGGGTGTGCTGCTGGACAGTGCAAAGGAAGTTTTCGAATCGATGGTCTTCATGCCTCTGGAGGAGATCGAAGGGCAGAGATCCGATCCGGAGGGAGTGACGTTGCTGGGGACGATTACGTTCTCGGGGAACCTCGAAGGCGGCCTGAGCGTCTGCTGCGACATGACGAGCGCCCGCGCCATCGCGGCGGGCATGCTCTGCATGGAGTCGCCGGACGAACTGGCCGATGAGGATCTGGTCGATGCCATGGGCGAAATCGCCAACATGGTCATGGGAGCGGTCAAGACGCACCTTCAGGATGACTACCAGAGCATTCTGATCTCGGTCCCCTCCGTGGTCCAGGGACGCGAATTGCGCAACCGTCCGAACGACGGAATGATCCAGATGGTTACACCCACGCATGTGGACGGAAAATATCTCGTGGAATTCTCTCTGGTCTGTCGCGAGGCCGGCGTGGCGTAGAGGCGATGCATGCTTCGCCCCTGCCTGCCGTCATATGGTTGTCGCAGATCTCCGCTCGGCGTCGGGATAGCTTCGCCGATACCCCCCACCGAGCAGATCGTTCCTCAGCGCCTCGACGGCCGCCCGGGCATGATCGTCGAACCGCATATAGGTCTCCGTCAGCGCCGAGCCGACGATCGCTCCCGTCTCGCTGTCCACGACCCGGACGCGCAGCTTCATCCGGTTTCCGGGCCGCTCTTCATCCTCGTAATAGCTGCACAGGAACAGGGCCTCGACGCCCAGGATCTGCTTGATGCGCGCGCGGGTCTTTTCGTTGAGCCGGCCCTGGAGCAAATCCTGCTCGCCGATGATCTTGGCCAACTCGCCCCTCTCCACGAAGGTGATGGGCTTGCTGACGAACGTCTTCATATAGGCGGCCATGAAGATTTGTTCCTGCTCGGGATTGAGGCCGAGCACCGCCAGACGCTCGTAGGTGATCAGTTCGGGTTTGGTGAAGACCGCGCGCGTGTTGCCCTCGCAGCCGACCAGGAAGGCCAGGATCATCACGGTGCAGACAACAGCCATTGCCCTGCCCTGTCCGTTCATCGTTATCACTCCCTGACAAATCTCAAGACATCCTTCTGTCGTTCGTCCAACGGCCCACGCCGACACAGCATCGGCTCTCTTACTGTATCGGCCAATCGTGCCTGAACTCTGTTGCCATTCTGTCGTCGGCGCTCGCAAATCGCCATCCCGCCGTTGCTTGTCGTGCGGGCCTCTTGCACCTGCGAGAGCGGGACGATACGATGGAACACATGGCCCGGCATCGATGCCGGCGGGCTTCTTACCTGTGGAGGATTGACCCGATGCAGATTGGCATTCTCTCCGACACGCACGACAACCATCGCAGCGTGCGCAGGGCGATCGAGATCTTCAACGAGCGCGACACCGAATGCGTCCTTCATGCGGGTGACATGACCGGTGCGGGCACGGCCTCACTCTTTGCCCAGCTTCGCAGCCGTCGGTTTGTTGTGGTCACGGGCAACTGCGACGCGGACCGCGTGGCGCTGCGACAAGCCGTCGAGACCTTTGGAGGCGAGGTGTACGAATCCAGCTTTGACGGACAAGTGGGCGACAAGGCCGTCTACATGGCGCATATTCCCCACTCGGTCAAGCGGGCGATCGACAGCCAATCGTACGATCTCGTGGTCTACGGCCACACCCATCAGCAGGACACTCATCGCGTCGGCAAAACCCTGATCGTCAATCCGGGAAGTGCCAGGAACGGACTGGCCGCCGGCGGTCACATTGCCATTGTCGATCTGGCCGACATGAGCGTGACCTTCGAGTCTCTGGTATGATGGTGGGAATGAAACGAAGACCTGCCGGCATCGCGGCACCGGCCGGCCACGCGGAGGTCGACGGCCCCCCGCGGCGGCCGGCTCGCACGTGGACCAGCCGCCGCAGGGAAGCGTGTTGTCAGGCGCGCAGTTTCCTGTAGTTCTTCAGGCACAATTCGATGGCCTCAAGCGGCGGATAGACGTCCTTCTCTTCCTCGATGATGTACCACTCCGTGCCGCCGATCGTCTCGCAAACGGCAAACACCTCGTCCCAGGGGACGTCGCCTTCACCCAGAATGGCGTTCGGGTTGGTCGCCGAATGCTCCTTGAGATGGACGGTGAGCGACCGGCCGGGATACTTCCTGAGGTACTTGACCGGATCAGCGCCGCCGGCCATGCAGTTGGCTGTGTCCATCTGCATGACGACGTGCTTGCCCGTGTTGCCGAACAGGATGTCCCACGGCACCTCGCCATTGACCGCGTGAAAATCATGGGCGTGGCAATGGTATCCCACGACCATGCCGTGGACCGAAACCTTCTCGGCCAGCTCGTTGAATCGCTTGGCGTAGCCGAGCCAGATTTGCCTCGGGTTGTCCCCGCTGGCCTGGAGCCACGGGACGATGAGGTACTGGTTGCCCAGGGTCTTGTTGAACTCGATGGTGGCCTCCAGGTTGGCGTCGGAGAGCGTGTCCATCTGGGTGTGCGTGCCGCAGCACTTGAGGCCGTTGTCATCGAGGATCTTGCGCAGGTCCTTGGCCGAGTAGTTGTAGTAACCGGCGAACTCGACGCCGTCGTAGCCCATCGCCGCCACCTTGGCGATGGTGCCGGGCAGGTCCTTGGCGCACTCGGCGCGGACCGAGTAGAGCTGCACGCCGACCGGCGGTTTGCGCTTGGCGAACGGGTTTCTCAGTCCGTTCCCACAGCCGGCGCCCATCAGGCCGGCGGCGGCGAAAGAAGCGGCGGTGGTCGCCAGAAAGTCACGACGGGAGAGTCTGGATTGCCCTTGGTTCTTCTTCATGTTCCTTCACCTCATTTCATCGTCCTGGTTCGATGCCGTTCACGGACCGCGCAGGCCCTATTCATCGGCTGCGATTGTAGGGCCCTCCCGCATCGCGGTCAAATGCAAAACGCCGCAGGATACGGGCCACGCACCCGGAAAACCGTTGCGAAAATGTCTCTGACCCGCCATGATAGTGGTCCGTTCATCTTGGGCAGAAATTGAGGAGAAATGCTATGAATCGTCGCCAATTCCTTCAGACCACCGCCGCCGGGATCGCCTTATCTTCGTTTGGGGGGCTCGTCCCCGCCTTCGCGCAGCCCAAACCCAAGCGCGTCGCCCTGATCGGGACCGGCTGGTACGGCAAGAGCGCGTTGTTCCGGCTGCTCCAGATCGCCCCGGTCGAGGTCGTCGCTCTCTGTGACGTGGACCGGAACATGGTGGCCGACGCCGCCCGGATGGTGGCCGACCGCCAGGCTTCCAAGAAGACGCCTCGCACCTACGGCGACTACCGCCAGATGCTCAAACAGGAGGAGCTGGACATCGTGCACGTGGCCACGCCCGACCATTGGCATGCGCTGCCGATGATTGCGGCCGTCCAGGCCGGCGCCGACGTGTATGTCGAGAAGCCTATCAGCGTGGACGTTGTCGAGGGCCGGGCGATGCTGGCAGCCGCAAGAAAGCACGGCAGAGTGGTCCAGGTCAACATGCAGCGGCGCAGCACGCCGCACCTGATCGAAGCACGCAAACGCGTGATCGAGGCCGGCTTGCTGGGCAACATCGCCCACGTCGAAATCTGCTGCTACTATCACATGCGGGCGCGGGGCCAAGCGCCTGCGATGACCCCGCCCGAACACCTCGACTACGAGATGTGGACCGGCCCGGCGCCGATGCGGCCGTACAATCGCTGGGTTCACCCTCGCGGCTGGCGGGCCTTCATGGAGTACGGCAACGGGATCGTCGGTGACATGTGCGTGCACATGCTCGACATGGTCCGTTGGCTGCTCGACCTCGGCTGGCCCACACGCATCAGCTCCTCCGGCGGCATCCTCGTCGACAAGGCGAGCACCGCCAACATCAGCGACACCCAGATCGCCACGTTCGACTTCGGCGACCTGCCGGTCGTCTGGACCCATCGCACCTGGGGCAGCACTCCCGACCCCGAGTATCCCTGGGCGGGAATCATCTATGGCGACAAGGGCACACTCAAGGCCGATGTCCACAAGTATGAGTTCATCCCGCACGGCCAGGGCGAGCGGCTCAGCGGCAAGGCCCTCTACGAATACGACAAGTATCCCGAAGACGAAACCGAGAAGGACCTGGAGCGCCACGTCGCGGCCCCGATGCGGCGCCACTGGCAGGACCTCCTCGATGCGATCGAGACGCGGACCAAGCCCGTCTGTGACATCGAGCAGGGCTACATCACCGCGACCTCGTGCATCCTGGCGAACATGGCCTGCCAGCTCGGCCGCACGCTCCAGTGGGACCCGCAACAGGGCAAGGTCGTCGGCGACGACGAGGCCAACCGTCTCCTGAAGCGGCCCTATCGCAGCCCATGGATCCACCCCGATCCGGCGAATGTCTGAAAGAGCGTTGTATGAGGACGAACACGAATCGAAGGCAATTCCTGAGGCTCTCGGCCGGCGCTGCGGCGCTTGCGTCGTTCTCGTGGGCGGCTTCACGTGCTGCGGTCTCGCGGAGGCCGAACGTTGTCTTGATCGTCAGTGACGATCACGGGCGGGGCGACCTGGGCTGTTATGGCAACCCGGTTATCCAGACGCCGCACCTCGATGCGCTGGCGGCCGAGGGCGTGCGCTTCACCAACGCCCTCTGCACCACGGCCAGTTGCAGCGCCAGTCGCTCGGTCATCCTCAGCGGCCTGTACAATCACCACAACGGCCAATATGGGCACGAGCACAGCTACCACCACTTTCGCACCTTCGATCGCGTGCGAAGCCTGCCCGTCCTTCTCACACAGTCCGGCTACCGCACGGCTCGCATCGGCAAGTACCATGTCGCGCCCGAGGAGGTCTACCGGTTCGACGCTACGCTGCCGGGCAACAGCCGCAGCCCCGTCCAGATGGCCGACAACTGCAAGACCTTCGTCGCCTCCGATGATGCCCGGCCGTTTTTCCTTTATTTCTGCATGTCCGACCCGCATCGCGGCGGAGGCAAGGCCACCGACCTGCCGCACGAGCCCGACCGCTTTGGCAATCGCGAGCAGGGCTATCCGGGCGTCAAGGAAGTGATGTATGATCCCGAGAAGGTCGTCGTGCCGGACTACCTGCCCGACATCCCCGAATGCCGGGCCGAGCTGGCGCAGTACTACCAGTCGGTCTCTCGCGTTGACCAGGGCGTCGGGCGTCTGATCGATGTGCTCAAGCAGGCCGGCCAGTACGACAATACGATCGTGATCTACATATCCGACAACGGCATTGCCTTTGCGGGCGCCAAGACGACGCTCTACGAACCCGGCATGAACCTGCCCTGCATCGTCCGCACGCCCTGGCAGAAGAACAAGGGCATCGCCTGCGATGCGCTGGTCAACTACGCGGACCTGACGCCAACGATTCTGGACTTCGCCGGCGCGACGCCGGGCGACTACGAGTTCCACGGCCGCTCGTTCAGGCCCGTTCTTGAACGCGAGCGCGCCGATGGCTGGGACACGACGTACGCGTCGCACACGTTCCACGAGATCACGATGTACTATCCGATGCGCGTGGTGCGCGAGCGGCGGTTCAAGCTGATCTGGAACATTGCCCACGGCCTGGAGTACCCCTTTGCCAGCGATCTGTGGGAGTCGGCGACCTGGCAGGGCAGCCTCAAGCGGGGCAACACGCACTACGGCCGGCGCACCATCGAAGCCTATCTGCACCGGCCGAGATTCGAGCTGTACGACCTTCAGAACGACCCGCACGAGGTCGTCAACCTGGCGGATGATCCGAAGCATCAGGATCGGCTCGACGAGATGAAGGCCAAACTCAAGGCCTTCCAGGAACAGACCAAGGACCCGTGGATCCTCAAATGGGAATACGAATAACCGAAAAAGCAGGGTGCAAACAGAGGGAATCAAGATAGTGGAATCCGCCTTCGGCAGATGACCTCCTCCATTTTGCCGTTTGATATTTGATCTTTGATTTCGGACTACGTGGGGTGGGCAATGCGCACCAATTCTAAAGGGACAGGCACATGGAACTATTGATGGGATACGACGTCGGAAGCTCTTCGGTCAAGGCGACGCTGATGGACGCGGGTACGGGCAAGACGCTGGCCTCGGCGACCTCGCCGGAGAAGGAACTGGAGATCATCGCCAAGCAGCCTGACTGGGCCGAGCAGCATCCCGCCACGTGGTGGGAGCACGTCCGGCTCGCCACGCAGAAGATCAAGGTCAGTGCCGCGTTCGACGCCTCCGACGTCAAGGCGGTCGGCATCTCGTATCAGATGCACGGCCTGGTCCTGGTCGATAAGAACCGGCAGGTGCTGCGGCCGGCGATCATCTGGTGCGACAGCCGGGCCGTGCAGATCGGCCAGCAGGCCGCCAAGGACATCGGCCCGAAGAAGTGCCTCAAACGCCTGCTCAACCTGCCCGGCAATTTCACCGCCTCCAAGCTCAAGTGGGTTCGGGATAACGAGCCCAAGGTCTATGCGAAGATTCACAAGATGATGCTGCCGGGCGATTTCGTCGCGATGAAGATGACCGGCCAGATTCGGACGACGCCCTCGGGTCTGTCCGAAGGGATCCTGTGGGACTTCGAGAAAGACCGGCTCGCCGATTTCGTTCTGGACAACTACGGCATCTCCGGCGATCTCGTCGCGGAGACCGTTCCGACGTTCTCGGTGCAGGGCGAGCTGACATCGGCCGCGGCGGCCGAACTAGGGCTGGCGACCGGCACGCCGGTCAGCTATCGCGGAGGCGATCAGCCCAACAACGCGCTGTCGCTGAGCGTGCTGAAGCCGGGTGAGGTCGCCGTAACAGCGGGCACCTCCGGCGTCGTCTACGGCGTGACCGACCAGAGCAACTACGATCCGAAGTCACGCGTCAACATCTTCGTCCACATCAATCACACCACGAAGAAGCCACGCTACGGCGTGCTGCTATGCCTCAACGGGACCGGCATCCTCAATAGCTGGCTCAAGCACAACGTCGCCGGCGAGGGGCTCGACTATCCGCAGATGAACGAGATGGCCGCGACGGTGCCCGTCGGCTCCGAGGGGCTGGTGATCCTGCCTTACGGCAACGGCGCCGAGCGGACGCTGGAGAACCGCAACATCGGCGCTTCGGTCCACGGCTGGAACTTCAACATCCACAAGAAGGCCCACTTCCTCCGCGCCGCCCAGGAAGGGATCGTCTTTGCGCTCAACTACGGGCTGGAGATCATGCGCGACATGGGCACCAGGCTCAAGACCGTCAAGGCCGGCAACGCCAATATGTTCCTCAGTCCGCTGTTCGCCGAGGCATTCGCGACGATCACCGGCGCGACCGTCGAACTCTACAGCACCGACGGCTCCCAGGGCGCTGCGCGCGGCGCGGGAATCGGCGCCGGTCTCTACAAGGGTCCGCAGGACGCCTTCGTCGGCCTCGAACCGGTGCGGAAGGTCGAGCCCAACAAGAAGCTCAAGAAGGCCTACCGGGAGGCCTATGAAAACTGGGAATCCGTGCTCGACCGGCAACTGTAGACATGGAGATGCGATTGTCCGGCGGACATGGCCGGGAGCAATTTGCACGGCAGCGTTATTCGTGACGCAGGGCTTCGATGGGGTCGAGGCGGGCGGCTTTGAGGGCGGGGAAGTAGCCGAAGACCACGCCGACCGCCGCCGAGAACAAGAAGGCGATGATCGCGATGCCCGGATCGAACACGAAGGGGACCTGCAGGACGCTCTTGAGGCCGAACGAAGCCCCCAGGCCCAGCAGGATGCCGAACAGGCCGCCCAGCGACGACAGCGCCACCGCCTCGACCAGGAACTGCAGGAGCACCTCGCGCTCGAGGGCCCCGATGGCCAGCCGAGTGCCGATCTCGCGCGTCCGCTCGGTGACGCAGACGAGCATGATGTTCATAATGCCGATCCCGCCGACCACCAGGCTGACGGCCGCGACGGCGCCGAGCAGACCCGTGAGCACCTGTGTTGCCCCGGTGAGCATTCGGCTGATCTCCTTGGTGTCCATCACCTGGAAGTTGTCTTCTTCGCGTGCGGCCAGTCGGCGACGATCCCGCAGAAGCAATCGAATGTCCTGTTGAGCTTTCTCCGTCGAGGCGCCGTCGCGGATCGAGACCTGGATCAGCCGGATGTCCTGGTTGCCTGAGATCCGTCGCTGGAAGGTGCGCAACGGCACGATGACGAGGTCGTCCTGGTCCTGGCCCATGCTCTGGCCTTTGGCCTCGAGAAGACCGATGACCTGAAACGACAGGGAGCCCAGCCGGATCCGCTGGCCTGTGGGATCCTGGCTGCCGAAGAGCTTCTCTCGGACGGTCTGGCCCACGATGCAGACCGCGGCCCCCGCATGCGCTTCGCTGGTGGTGAAGTTCCGCCCGCTCTCGATAGACATGTTGCGCAGGGCAACGAACTCACTGGTGGTCCCCGTGACCGAGGTGGACCAGTTCTCATTGCCGTAGATCGCGGTCGCCGCCCCGGTGGATACGGGCGCCACGGCCGAGACGGACCCGATCTCGCGGGCGATCGCCTGGGCATCCTCGCTCTTGAAGGCCGGCGCCATGCCCTGTTGGCCCGGACCCATGCGCCGGCCCGGAGTGACCATCAGGAGATTGCTGCCCATACTGGCGATCTGGGTGGTCACCTGCTGCGTCGCGCCGTTGCCCAGGGTCACCATGGTGATCACCGAGGCAACCCCGATGACGATGCCCAACACCGTCAGAAACGACCGCATGACATTGCGTCGGATCTCTCGCAGGGCCAGAAGCAGCGTATTCCAGACCATCAGTTCGTCCTCCCATTCTGCTGGTCCGACTCGACGCGACCGTCCTTGAAGTAGACGATTCGCTTGGCGTACTCGGCCATGTCCGCCTCATGTGTGACCATGACGATGGTGATGCCAGCCTCGCGATTCAGCCGACACAGCAGGTCCATGATCTCCTCGCTGCGGGCGGTGTCGAGGTTGCCCGTGGGCTCGTCGGCCATGAGGACCGATGGATCGGCGATGATCGCGCGGGCAATGGCCACGCGCTGCTGTTGACCACCGGACAGCTCGCTGGGGCTGTGCGACTCCCAGCCTTCCAGCCCCACCGCCGCCAGGGTCCGACGCGCGATTTGATGGCGCTCTCGCGCGGGCACGCCGCGATAGATCAGCGGCAGTTCCACGTTCTCGATCGCACTGGTGCGCTTCAGCAGGTTGTAGCCCTGGAAGACGAACCCCAGGTAGTAGCGGCGCAGCTTCGCCCGCTGGTCGCGGGTCAGTTGCGAGACCTCGACGCCCTGGAAGCGATAGGACCCGCTGGTGGGCGAATCGAGGCACCCAAGGATGTTCAGGCAGGTGGACTTGCCTGAGCCGCTGTGGCCCATGATCGCTACGAAGTCGCCTTGCTCGATTCGCAGATCGATCCCGGCCAGCGCCCGCATCGCCGCCTGGCCCTCGCCATAGACCTTGGTCACACCCTGAAGCTCGATCAGGGCTGTGCCGCTCGTTTCCGTGGAGGCAACCATGCTTATCTCCCTGCGCTGATCGTATCGACGACCAACGGCGTGCCCGACTGGATTTGGCCCGAGACGATTTCCGTCATGGTCCCGTCCGAGACCCCGATGGTCACGGGCACCGCTACGGGCCGGCCGTCCTGAAGGATCCAGACGCTCTGCTGCCGTTTGCTCGTGTCCACGATCTGCCCGGACGGCGCCGGCCGAGGGGGGCCGGGCAACAACATGGCCAGGCCGCGACGCCGTATCTGCTCCTGAACCGGCGGCGAGAAGCGCAGCGCCGCGTTGGGAACCAGCAGCGCGTCGGCCACCTCCTGGACCGTGATGTTGGCCGTCGCCGTCATGCCGGGACGCAACGACAGGTCTGCGTTGTCCACCTTCAACACGGTCTCGTAGGTGACCACGCCGTCCACGGTCTTGGGTCCGAAGCGGGTCTGCACGATCCGCGCCTGGAAGATGCGGTCGAGATAGGCGGCGACGGTGAACTCGGCGTCCTGGCCTTCCTTCACCTGCCCGATGTCCGCCTCATCGACGTTGACGCGCAGTTCCATCTGCGTCAGGTCTTCGGCCAGCGTGAACAGGACCGGGGCCTGAAACGCCGCCGCAACGGTCTGGCCCGGCTCGATACTGCGGGTCAGCACGACCCCGTTGATCGGCGAGCGGATGACCGCCTTGGCGATGTCCGTCTGCGTCGCTTCGAGGGTGGCCTGGGCCTGGGCGACCGCCGCTTTGACATTGGCGTCGTCGGCCTTGGCCCGTTCGAAGGCCGCCTCGGCGGCATCGAGTTCGGTCTGCGAGGGCACCTTGCCGTCGCTCAACTGGCGCACGCGCTGAAGCTGGGCGAGCTTGTTGGTGGTCTCGCGAAGCGTCGCCTGGGCCTGGAGGACTCTGGCCTTGGCGGCTTCCAGGGCGGCCTTGTGTTGCGTCTGCTGCGCATCGAGCTTGGAGGTGTCGAGCCGGGCCAGCACCTGGCCGACCTTGACCTCGTCGTTGTAATCGACCTCGACGCTTTTGACGATGCCGGAGATCTCGCTGCCCACCTCGACCTGGTTGGTGGGCTCCAGCGTCCCGGTGGCGGTGACGAGGACGACCAGATCGCCGCGCTGCGCCGGCTGCGTGTCGTACTGCATCGTCTGGCCCGAGCCTTTCCGCATAGCCAGGAACGCCAGCGTCGCAACGGCCAGCAGGATGATAATGACCCAGCGCTTCAGGTGTCGGCCGCGTTTGGCGGTATGGTCTACGCCCAGGGTCTTGGCTATGTCCGAAGGTGCATGTGATTTCGCACTCATGTAGGGTCTCCAGATGTTAGAGTGGTTCGGCCGGCCCTTGTGTGGCCGCGACCGCTGTCATCGGGGTCCATCCGCCGCCAAGGGCCTTGTACAGGCGGATCACGTTCGAGGTCACGGTCCCGTCGCTCTGACGCAACTGGTCCTGGAACGACAGCAGCGAACGCTCTGCGTCCAGGACGCTGCTGAAATCGGTCAAGCCCGCCTGGTACTTGTGCTGCGCCAGTGTCGCCGCCGACTGGGCCGCCTCCATCGCCTCTCGCAGGTTCGCACGCCGCTGCAACTCCTGACCATAGGCGACCAGGGCGTTCTCAACCTCTTCGAGGCACGTCAGAACGGCCGCCTCGTAGCGGATCAGGGCCTGCTCCTGAAGGGCCGACTGCACCTCGATGTTTGGGCGGATGGTCCGATCGAAGAGCGGCAGCGTGATGCGCGGGCCGCCGCTGATGCTCCACGTCCTTGCCGACAGCGGATCGCGCAGCGACGTCGTCTCCAGCCCGACCGAACCGTTCAGCGTCAGTTGCGGATAGAGATTCGCGGTGGCCACGCCGACCCGCGCCGTCTGGGCCGCCAGCTCGCGCTCGGCTCGTCGCACATCGGGCCGCCGTCGCAGCGCATCGGCCGGCACGCCGACCGCGATCTCTGCCGGCGGCAGCGGGATCGCCCGAGGTTCGGCCAGCTCCGCGTGAAGGCTGCCGGGCGTCTCGCCCAACAGCACGGCCAGGCGATTCATCGCCTCCGACAGCCCGCTGCGAAGATTGGGGACTTGGGACCGCGTGTTTTCGAGATTGTACCGGGCCTGGTACGTGGCCAGTTCGTCGTCGAGGCCCGCCTGCGATCGCCACAGCGTCAGCTCGTAGCTGGCCTCCTGAGTCGCCAGACTCGCCTCGGCCGCCGCCAGACGCGACTGAAACGTGCGCAGCTCGACGTAGTTCAGCGCCGCCTCCGCCAGCAGCGACACGAGCACGTCGCGCAGGTCCTCCTCGCCGGCCGCCAGGTCAGCCTCGGCCGCCTCGACGGAGCGACGGACCCCGCCGAAGAGGTCGAGTTCCCAGCCGGCATCGAAGCCCGCCGAGTAAACCTCGCCGTGTGAATCAAAACCCACGTTCGTATCCGTCCGCCGCGATGTGGCCGAACCCGAGGCATTCAGAGTGGGGAACAGTCTGCCCTCCGCGATGCTGCGGCGGGCCCGCGACTCGCGAAGCCGCGACTGCGCGGTCTTCAGGTTCAGGTTGCCCGCCACGGCACGCTCGATCAGGCGCGACAGTTGCGCGTCGTCGAGCGTCGTCCACCACGCCGCCAGCAGGTTGGGGTCTGTCGGTTCGCCGATCAGGCTGGTCGGCAGTTCACTGCGCCAGGCCATCGGCGCCACCGGCTCGGGCGCGACGTGGTCGGGTCCGACCTTGCACCCCGCCAGCATCACCAGCGCCATCGCCCCGTACCGCCATGACAACGGCCTGATCGAGCCTGCGTTACGAATGATCCTCATGGATTACTCCCGTCTGGAGGCGGCCTTGCGCAGTTGTCGCCTCCTGCCACTGGCTTTAGCGTTCTTCAGGGTCTCGCGAATCCCCCGGATTCCCGTCAGAGTGAATTGCACGATGTGATCGGCCAGTTCCTCGACGCTCAGTTCGGCAAGCGGCGCGGGTGGACGCGGCGCGCCCGGTGGCATCTTGCCCCGACGCAGGTGGAGCATCGGGCCGAAACACTGGCTCATCAGGCTCATCTCGCACAGACAGACCGCCTGCTCGCTCGCCTTGGCGCCCAGCAATTCCCGGACGAGGGCCAGCGTGCTCTGACGTTCGGACTCTATCGTGGTATGCATCGCGTGCATCAGAAGCCCCGTCGGATTCGCCATCTCCTTGTGGACGATCTCGATCTCGTGGTTGTCCGGGTCGGCGATTCGGTGCATGAACGCCAGAATCCGGCCGTACAGCCTTTCCTCCGGCGCCGCCGTGGGCGGCACGCCGCCGTCCGGCGGATGGGACCGGATCGATTCGTCGTGCGAATGCTGCCACGCCTCGACATACAGGTTCTCCTTGCTGCCGAAGTGGTAGTTCACCGACGCCGTATTGGTGCCAGCGCGCTCGCAGATCTCCGCGTGCGTCGCCTCCCAGTACCCCTTCTCGGCGAACACCTCGGCCGCCGCCGCCAACAGCCGCTCCCGCGTCGCCTGCGCGTCCTTTCTCAGCTTCTTCTTCATCGTACGGTCCTTACTGATTCATAAGCCTACTGCATAGTTTAACTGATGAATTGAATTAGTCAATAGAAAAAAGCGCGTCCTTTGTGCAAATTCTTGTCGCCCGCCGCTCGTCGGCGTGCACCCGGCTCCAACGGCTCGGCGAAAGGGTCTTGCAGAGAACAGCAGGGTGTTTTAGCATGCGCGGGATACGGTACCGGAAATCGATCTGCGATAAGGAAGAGCCATGGCGGACGACAGACTGCGCATCTACGACAGTCCGACGTTTTCGAATCCCCGGCTGGTCGTCGGGTTCTCCGGGTGGATGGACGGGGGCGACGTTTCGACGGGGACGGTCCGCATCCTGGCCGAGAAGCTGGGGGCCCGGCGGTTCGCGGAGATCCAGCCGGAGGGGTTTTACATCTACAGCTTCCCCGGTGCGATGGAGCTGACCGCGCTGTTCCGGCCGCACTGCCGGATTCAGGACGGGCTCGTGCAGGCGTTCGATCTGCCCGACAACGGGTTCTTCGCCGCGCCGGACAGCGACACGATCCTCTTTCTGGGCAAGGAGCCGAACCTGGCATGGCACGATTATGCCGACTGCATGTTCGCGATATGTGACAGTCTCGGCGTCAAGACGGTCTATTTCGTCGGCAGCGTCTCGGGGCTGGTGCCGCACACGCGCGACCCGCACCTGTTCTGCTCGGTGAGCAGCGAGTCGCTCAAGCCGGTGTTCGCGGCATACGGCATCCGGTTCAGCGACTATGAGGGGCCCGCCAGTATCGTCACCTATCTGACGGCGCTGGCGCAGCAGCGTGGCGTGGAGATAGTCAGTCTCGTGGCGACGGTGCCGGCATATGTGCAGGGGGGCAATCCGAAGTGTATCGATGCGATGGTACGGCGGGTGGCGGGCCTGCTGGGCCTGGAACTGCACCTGGACGACTTGCGGGCGGCTGCCGACGACTTCGAACGCCGGCTCACCGAGGTGGTCAACGAGCAGTCCGAGCTGGCCGAGACGGTCACCAAACTCGAACAGGACTACGACAACGAGATCTTCGACAGCCAGATGACCGACCTGAAACAGTGGCTCCACCAGAAGGGCGTTCGCCTGGATTGAGCCATGTCACGACGAGGCCGCATGAACAGTATCTGCCGTATGCGTTCGGTCAGAACAGCCGGGCACTGTCAAGCAGAAACGTCACGGGGCCATCGTTGACGCTGCTGACGTGCATATACGCGCCGAACGAACCGGTTTGCACGCCGACACCCTGCCCTGCGATCAGCGCGGCGACCTTCTCGTAGAGCGGCTCGGCGAACTCCGGCGGGCCGGCCGCATCGAAACCGGGCCGGCGCCCTTTGCGGCAGTCCCCCTGCAACGTGAAGTTGCTGATCAGCAGGACCTGACCGCCAACGTCGATCACACTACGATTCATCTTGCCCGCCTCATCGGCGAAGATCCGCAAGTGTACGAGCTTGTCGGCCATGAACTCGGCGTCTCCGTCGGCGTCGTCTTTGCCAACTCCCAGATAGACCAACAATCCCTGCCCGATCCGCTCGACCTTCTCGGTCTGAACCTCCACTTTCGCTTCGATCACTCGTTGAACAACAGCTCGCATGACCTCTCTCTTCCCACTGGAGACTCGGAATCTCACGCTCTCGTCATTGTCACTTCCGTGCGGTGTGTTGCCGGACGTTCGCAGGCATCTTCAAGGTATGAAAGGGACCGAAGTGGAACCACACCGCGGTCCGATACCGACCCGCGGCGTCGTTCTCGGCGCTTTCCGGGCCGAGCGCTTCGCCCTCGCGGAGCCGGGTCCCAACCGCCGGGATACCCTGCAGGAACGCGATGTCGAGCGGCGACGCATCGCGCGTTGTGCTCCTCGGCTCCTTGGGACAGTATAGCCCCAGGAACAAGTCGTCAGTCGCGTTGACAATCGTAATGGCGGCCTGGTCGGTATCGATGGTCACCCAGTTCCAGTCGCGATAGTACCCCTCGAACTCCGTCGCGTCCGGGGCCCGACCCGGCCTGAGGTCCTTGTCCGTATGACTGTGGACGTCGAGCACATCGCTTCTCGTGCGGCCCTTCCGCACAGGAAAGGGACTGCGTCCAAGCCAACGCACGCCTTTGACTCGCTCCTGCGGGTACACGAAACCGATTCCGAACGCACCGCACCGCCCGTGACGCTCGTATTGGCACTCCAGCCGAACCCAGCCGGTCGGATATACGTACCAGCGCACGTGCTCCATGTCTCCGGCGTGGATCACATCAAGAACCGTGGCCCCGTCGGTCTGTGAGAAGGACACCTCGATCGGTGCCGTCCTGCCGCCGATCAGTTGCGGTCCGGGACCGAAGGCAACGGGCCGACCTTCCAGGGCAACCCCTGCAAGTTCCCCACTGTTTCCGGAGAACCGCAGCACCAGAGTGCCTGCACGGAGATGAATCTCGTTTGGCACCCCTTCGACCTCGACCTGAGGGACCTCTTCGGCCTCGGCGGCCACGTACTTCTCCGCATAATGGTCCTTGTGGTGTACAAACCAGGACCACGTCCAGATTTCATCCCCCTGCGGATCGAAGGCGGTCAGAACGAGCCCATCGGCGTCCCTCCAGTTGCCGGGCAGTTCAAGGTCGAGCCATCCCATCGCTTGCCCTGGGACATGCGGACCGTTGAATGCCCGCCGGAAGAATGCCCTACGCCCTGCTGCACGATCGGCCGGCCCCGGGAAATCCACCAGTTGCACCTCGAAACGGCACGCGGCGAGATTCGTAGAACTGTAGAGGTTCTCCAATTCGAGCCGCCCGTCGAAATCGGCCGGCAGCTTCTCCATCGCGACCCGGATCGAAGGCACCGCCCCTTCGTCCACCGTCGCCTGCAGAAGCCCATCGCTCGCCCCGACACTCGTCAGCCATATGCCCAGGACCGTCCCAACCCTTAGCAATCGCCCCGTCATGGGAATCATCCTCTCAGCCAAACCAGGGTGAGGCCGTTGCCCGCCGGACGTGTAGTTCGTCGACGACCGCGTTGCCACGGTGCGTCACAAGGTAGAGCACCAGCTCGGCAATCTCATCGGGGCCGATAAGATCACCCTTGTCAATGTCGGGACGCACACGGCTGACCATCTCCGTGTCCACACCGCCGGGACAGATCACATGGACGCGGACGTTCGAGCCGCGAAGCTCCTCCGCCAGCGCGATGCTCATCCCCCGAAGCGCGTGCTTCGAGGCGGTATAGGCGCTCTGGAGCGGATAACCCTTGACCCCGACGACCGACGAGATATTGACGATGGTCGCCCGCTCCGCCTGCCGCAGCAACGGCAGCGCCTCGCGACACAGCAAAAATGGCGCCCGCGCGTTGACCGCCCAGCAGCGGTCCAGATCCTCCGTCCGCGTCTGCTCCAGCGGTGCCGAATGCGTGATCCCCGCGTTGTTGACCAGGATATCCAGTCGTCCGAAGGATTTCGAGGTCGTGGCCACCAGACTCTGGATGGACGGCTCCTCCGCCAGTTCCGTCGTGACGATCTGCGAAACGCCCCCCGCCGCCTGGACGCGCAGCACCGTCTCCGCCAGGTCCGACTCCACCCGACCCGACAGAACCACCGTCGCCCCCTCGCCCCCCAGCGCCACCGCGATCGCCCGCTCAATCCCCCGACTGGCTCCGGTCACAATCGCTATCTTGTCGGCCAGATGTCCTGCCATTCGCACAACTCCAAGCGATATCAGTGCCAGGATTATAACCGCCAATGGCTGATCTGACAAAAACTCCATAGGATGCGTCTTCTTCGATGCCGCCGTGTGGAAAGAAGCGTCGGCCATGTTTGCGATTTCGGCCGATGCTGCTACCATAGCGAGATCGGCAGAGCGGGCCGTGCAGACCGGTTCGCCCCGCGGCAGGCCGAAAGGCAGTGTTGGGGATCGAGGTAGCGAATGTTTGTGATCGTGTTCGTTCTGGCGTGCGTGGTGCTCCTGGACGCGCTGGTGCTGCTGCTGGATCCTGGACTATTTCGACGGGGGATGGCCTTTGTGGAGAAGGAAATCGGCCCGGCATGGATGGTCGCTGACGGGTTCGTCTTCCTGGCACCGGGACTGGCCTGGCTGGTCCGGTCGTTCGTCTCGGACACGCCGGTGCTGTCGGCGGTTGCAGGGCTTGTCTCGACGCTCGTCGGCGCATTCTGCGTCCTGGCGGCGACAGAGCGATTCGCATATCTGGGGCGATGGTGGCGGTCCCGCTCGAACGGCCAGTATCGCCTCGCGGGGGTGGTGGGGCTCACATTGGGGGTGCTGATGCTGAGCCTTGCGCTCGAACTACGCCCGTAGAGGCCTATAGCTCATCGGAATGGTAGGTGTGGATGCGGACGTTTTCTCGGTGCACGGGAGCTTCGTTCTGGGCGGCGGCGCGGTCGATCCGGCTCTGGGCCCAGAAGATCTTCACGGCGGTGATACCACAGCCGAGGCCGGCGACGAAAAACACCCCCGCCGCCAGATAGGCGAAGAACTGGGGCAACGCCGCGATCAGGACGCCGAACCCGATCAGCAGCAGGCCGACAATCATTACGGCGGCCGCGACGCTCCGCGAGGCCTCAGACAACGCATTCGAATAGTAGCGAAAGACCATTTTCAGTACTCCTTCCTGAGAAGTGTACGAAAAAAAGCGGGTCCCGTTCGTTCGGGACCCGCTCGGCGTTCGTCTCGTCAATACATGTCGCCGCCCGGAGGCATGGCGGGTTGCTTCTTCTTCTCGGGGATCTCACTGACGACGGCATCGGTCGTCAGCAGCAGGGCCGCGATCGAGGCGCCGTTCTGGAGGGCGATCCGCTCGACCTTGGTCGGAACGATTACCCCGAACTTGATCATGTCGCCGTACTGCTTGGTCAGGGCGTTGTAGCCGAAGTTCCGGTCGGCGTTCTCCATGACTTTCTGGGCGACGATCGAGCCGTCGAGCCCGGCGTTCTGGGCGATCTGCTTGATCGGAGCGACCACGGCGCGGCGGACGATGCCCACACCAATGCCCTCGTCGCCCTTCGTCTTGATCTTGTCCAGGGCCGGCAGGACCCGCAGCATGGCGACGCCGCCGCCGGGAAGGATGCCTTCCTCGGCCGCCGCACGGCAGGCGTGCAAGGCGTCCTCGACGCGGGCCTTCTTCTCCTTCATCTCAGCCTCAGTCGCAGCGCCGACGTTGATCTGGGCGACGCCGCCGGCCAGCTTGGCCAGACGCTCCTGGAGCTTCTCGATGTCGTAGTCACTGGTGGAGTTGTCGATCTCGGCCTTGATCTGCTCGATGCGGGCCTTGATCGCCTCGGTGCTGCCGGCGCCTTCGATGATCGTGGTGGTGTCCTTGTCGATCGTAACCTGCTTGGCCCGGCCGAGTTGCTGAAGCTCGATGTTCTCGAGGTTCAGACCGAGGTCCTCGAAGATCGGCTCAGCGCCCGTCAGGACGGCGATGTCGCTGAGCAGGGCCTTGCGGCGGTCGCCGAAGCCGGGGGCCTTGACCGCTGCCACCTGGAGCACGCCGCGCAGCTTGTTGACCACCAGCGTCGCCAGGGCCTCACCCTCGACGTCCTCGGCAATGATCAGCAGGGGCTTGCCCTGCTTGGCCACCTTCTCCAGCAGCGGGACCAGCGACTTGATCGAGCTGATCTTCTTCTCGTGGACCAGGACGTAGGGCTTGTCCAGAACGACCGACATGCTCTCGACGTTGTTGACGAAGTGCGGGCTCAGGTAGCCCTTGTCGAACTGCATCCCCTCGACCAGCTCGACCGTCGTCTCGAGCGACTGGCCTTCCTCGACCGTGATGACGCCGTCTTTTCCAACCTTGTCCATCGCCTCGGCGAGCTTCTTGCCGATCTCGGCGTCCTGGTTGGCCGAGCAGGTGGCCACTTGCTCGATCTGCTTGGTCGACTCGACGGGTGCGGCCATCTCGAACAACTCGTCGACGATCTTCTCGACGGCCAGCTCGATCCCGCGCTTGACCTGCATCGGGTTGGCCCCGGCAGTGATGTTCTTGAGCCCCTCCTCGAAGATGCTCTCGGCCAGGATCGTGGCGGTCGTCGTCCCGTCGCCGGCTACGCTCGAGGTCTTCGAGGCCACTTCCTTGACCATCTGGGCACCCATGTTCTCATAGGCGTCTTCCAGCTCGATCTCCTTGGCCACGCTGACGCCGTCCTTGGTGACGGTGGGCGAGCCGAACGACTTTTCGAGGATCACGTTTCTGCCGCAGGGGCCGAGCGTGATCTTGACGGCGCCGGCGAGCTTTCGCACGCCCTCACGAATGGCGCCGCGTGCGTCGGTGCCGTATGCGATTTTCTTCGCTGCCATATCCTTCTTTCTCCTTCATTGTTAGTTTGAAGTCTCAAGTTTGAAGTTTGAAGCTGAGGAGCCTCACGACCTGTTACTCCGACCGGGGCTGACGATCAAGCCTTGGAGCATTCTCGATATCTCCGTCACCTCACCTCGTACCCTCGTACGAGTAGTACATATTGTCCCTCCGCGAATGACAGGTACCGATCTTCTCCTTCACGCTTCAGACTTCATGCCTAACACTTCAAAAATGAAACACCACACTTCACACCTAAAACTTCACACTTGAGGCTTCTTTGCCTACTTCTCAATCACGGCCATGATGTCGGATTCGTCCATGATCAGGTACTCTTTGCCGTCGACCTTGATCTCGGTGCCGGCGTAGCTGGTGAACAGCACCAGATCGCCCTTCTTGACCTGGACCTCTCTGCGCGTGCCGTCTTCGAGCATCTTGCCCTCGCCGACGCTAACCACTTTGCCTCTCTGGGGCTTCTCCTTGGCCGTATCCGGCAGAACGATCCCGCCGGCCGTTTTCGACTCCGCCTCGACGCGCTCCACCAGGACCTTATCCGCCAATGGTCGAATGTTCATTTGCTCTTACTCCTTTCCACTTGGTAGCATGGGGTTGACCGTACTGACCTTAATCACTGCGAGAAGATGTCACTGTTGTATTTCTTCAGGAAGAGCCGGTTGAGGAGTTGGTGCAACACCTCCATGTTCACCGGTTTGCCGATCACGCCAAACACGTCGAGTTGCAGCGCCTTACCGAGCACATCCTGATCGACCCGGCTGGTCAGCAGAATGCACGGCAACAGCGGGTGGTCCATGCGAATGATCTTGATCGTGGCCAGGGCATTGGCCCGCTCGGAGTCCATATCGACAATGGTCGTGTGGATGCGGGTCCGGCCGAGGATGTGAACGAAGTCGCTGGTGTCCTCGGCGACCATGAGATTGATGCCCCTGGGCTTGAACAGGCTGCGCAGGGCCTCGGGCCAAGCCCAGTTGGCCGCACTGGCCAGGACATTCACATCACCGAGTTGGGATCGTTCTGCCATCATAATCATCCTGCCGCCGCAAGGTGCAAATGCCGTGCCACAAGCGACCCAGCCGCAGGCAGCAAGCGTAAGTGCCTACGATATAGCCACTTACAATCCTACCGACTCCGGCCGCGTCCTCTGGCATAATTGCAGTCCGGCTCGCCTGCCCTGCCAGCCTGGCAGCCGAATCGCGCATCCTGCCACCGCCCCGCACGGAAAGGTATTTACAGCCGCCGGCGAACGTGATACCAACGTGCTCGCCGGGGAGAGGCGCCGATTGGAGATCGTTCGCGTCATGGACAAGGTCGTCTTTGCAGAGGCATGGGAACCGTACTTCGCCGGTCTGGGACTGAGGGCTTTCGACGATTTCTACGATTATCCCGAAACCGTCACCGTCAACAGGAACCGCAAGCGAAACGTGCTGAAGCTAACCCTCGGTGAGGGTCGGGACCGACACGTTTTCTTCATGAAGCGTTTTCACGATCCTCATCTCAAGGATATACTGGCCACCCGGCGCGGCTTCGGCGGGCTGACCTCGCAGGCGGGCCTCGAGTGGCGAAATGCCCGTCACCTGCTAAAGAACGGCATCGGCACGTATGAGCCCGTCTGCATGGGCGAGCGGACCCGCTGGGGTTTGGAGAAGGCCTCTTTCTTCGTCACCCGGCAGCTCGACGGGGTTTGCCTGCTCGATCTGGTGCTGGAGAGCTGGCAGGGCCTCGACCGCAACCGCCAGGAGAAGATCATCGTCGCCGTCGCGAATCTGGCCAGGACCCTGCACGGGCTGGGTATCTCGCTGCCGGACCTTCAGATCTGGCACCTCTACCTCGGCGCCGACGGCCCATCAGGCGAAGACCGCCTCAGCGTCATCGATTTGCACCGCATGGCGCAGGGAGTTCGCAGCGAGAAGAGGAAGGCCAAGAACCTTGCCCGGCTCCTCTGGAGCATGCTGCCGGAGTACTTCGACGAAGACCACAGGCAACTGCTCCTGGACACCTATCTGATGAACCACGACGGTGCACGTCGTCAGACTCTTCTCCGCAGTGTCGAGCGGTACGAGGCGACTCTCAACCGCCGCCACACGGCGCAACGCTACTACCGAAACACTCAGAGTCGGTCGGCTCGGCCGTAGCGCAAGCGGCATTCCCCAACCAACGGCGTGATGTGAAGGACCTCTCGAATCGCAAGCAATTCGGCGAGGTCAGTTGGTTGAGTTGGTGGGGCCGATCTTCTCAAACGGAATCGGCCTGAAGCCTGGAATCGAATACGCTGGTGAATCGTCGCGCAGTGCGAGGTTCAGATTCGCCTCGTCGACGAACTTCGGGTCCTGGTCCTCGATGTTGTCCTGGAAAGTATAGAAATCGAACCCGCCGCAGGCGCCGAGGCAGTTCTTCTCCAGCCAGCGCGTGTTCTGCCAGCCGATGTTGCGAGCGATGACGCAACCTTCGGGTTCCTTGGCTTGCTCGTATCCATTGTCGAGGATGCGGGCCAGTCGCGGATATCGCTCGCTCCATGGCGGCTGCGTGTAGTTGACCCGCTTGATCTTGTCGAGCAGCTTCCAACTGTTGTCCTTATCGATCCAGACCTTGCCGCGCCGGTCGGTGAAGTGGGCCGAGCCACACCTGGCGATGACGTTGTTGTCGATGGTGTTGTCGCGTCCGCCGCCGCACATGATGGCCCGTCCGCTGATCCGGTAGAAGACGTTGCCGACAACCGTGATGCCGCTGGCACAGTCGTCGAGGTAGACCGCGTGGACGCCGTTGCTGCCGGTCAGGTGGCTGTCGATGTGGTGGAAGAAGTTGTTCTCGATCACATTGCCTTGCAGACCCCAGTCGCGTCCGGCGTAGATCGCGCCGGCGTCATCGACCTCGTAGCAGACGCCGTAGATCTCGTTGCGCTCCATTCGATGCTCGTTGCCACCGAAGAGAATCGCCGAGTGCGGAGCATCGTAGAGCTTGTTGTTGGCCGCGATATTGCCCACGCCGTTGAGACGAATTGCGGGAGCGTAGGTCCGTTGCCAGCGGCCGAAATCGTGAATCGTACAATGGCGCACGAAGTTGCCGCCCGGCGTCAGCGTGTTGCGATCCCCGCCGGAAACGGCGACCCCCGTCTGCCCGATGCCGTGGATCGTGCAATGCACTACGCCGTGATTCGTACCGGAGATGTCGATGCCGTTGCCCCGCATGTTGCGGACCGTGCAGCCTTCGATCCGGACGTCGCGGCCCCCGGAAACCTCGATGCCGTTCCGAACGCCCATCTCAATCGTCAGCCCCTCGATCCGAACGTGTGAGGCATTCTTCATCGCAATGATCGGCGCCTCCAGTGTGGAGATCAGAACGTCGCCCTTGTCGAGATCCTCCGGCGGCCAGAAGTAGAGACTTCCGGCGGTCCGGTCGAAATACCACTCGCCCGGCTGGTCAATCTCTTCGAGGAGGTTGACGACGAAATACGGCTTCTTCGCCTGCATGCCGTATGGCGGAACCTTGTCGGCGGTGATCGTCTTGTTGGCGGTGTCGATCTTCGCAATCTTCACGATCTGGTTGGACCAGCCGTGACGCCAGTAGCCGACGGCGTGCGCATCGGACGCAGCGAGCCAGCGTTCGGGACGCCGATTGTCGTAGCCGAACGTGATATCGTCGGCAGCCGACGTCGTGCGAACGAACCCTTCGTTGGGCCAGCGGGCCAGCGGCATGAGCTTGCCGCCGAAGCTCAGCTCCATCAGCAACGGCCCCTGCGGGGTTGCCCTCACCCCTGAGGCTTGAACGCACCGGCCCCGGGCGCTCGGATCGAGCCGGTTCCAGACGGCATCCGCCGATGAGACCTCCGAGAAGTCCCCGGCTGCCAGCCGCTGGCCGCCGATCAGACGAACGGTCTCGCCCGGATGGGCGCGGTAGACAACAGGCGTTCCGGGCCGACCCGAATCCTTCTCGGTCAACGCAAACGACTCTGTGCGGAAGTAATCGCCGCTCCGAATCACGACGGTGGCGCCTTCCGATTCGTCCTGTCGGACGGCGTCGCGGGCCCTCTCCAACGTAGCGAAGGGTTTTTCAATCGTTCCGGGGTTGGCGTCGTCGCCGTCGGTCGCGACGTAGTAGTCGCGGGCGAGAGTGACGGAACCGAATAGGCAGATGCCCCAGGCAAGCAGCAAGGCCTTCTTCATCGCAGGTCTCCTCAACTGGGATGATGACTGTTACAGGCCATCGACATTTCTTCAGAGCCCGGCAGCAGGAAGAGGTGCCCGCGGCATCGGCCCGTAACCGACAGTGTACTCTCTCGGCAGGGCCAAGGGCAAGCTCTGGAGGTCGGACATCATCATGGAAGAAGGCGATACGCTCGACAAGTACGAGGGCGATGCCATCATCGCGTTTTGGAACGCGCCGTTGGCGCTCTTCGGTGAGATGAGCCTTCTGACCGGCCTGCCGCGAAGCGCGACCATGACCGCCGCGACGGACTGCGAATTGCTCGAATTCGACGGGCGAGCCTTCGCCCATCTGCTTTCGCTGCGAGAGGAGATCCCCCACGTGCTCTCCGACCTGGCGGCCGCCCGCGCCGCCGAGAACGCCGAGTCGCTGGAGAAGTTGCGGGCTTCGGCCGTCGTCCCCCCCGAACTGGCGCGTGACGGCATCCTGCACCGCCTCAAACGGATGCTCGGCGAGTGGCGAGGCCGATAGTCTCCTCGGTCAGTGGCGTGTGTACTTGTCGAATACGCCGATGACCGGCAAGGCATTGCCGTCCTCGTCGAACATGCCGCGACGACCCAGCGGACCTGCTACGGCGGGCTCCCACCAGAAGATGCCCTTGCCCCGATTGTGCGGCGTGTTCAGTACGATGCGGTGGACTTCTTCCAGGAACTGCCTCTGGCCCTCGGGCGTCTCGGGGAACGGCGCCGGCTTGTCACGGTACTCGGCGGGTCGCCAGTTGTAGGCCACCTCCACGAGGATGATGTCCTTCTGGTACGTCTCGGCCATGAAGATCATATTGTCACGCAAGTCCAGCAGGCTGCCGTGCCACCAGGGGTAGTACGACTGGCCGATGACATCGTACGGCACATCGTACGAGTGCAGCCTATCGAAGAAGTTCTTGGTCGTCTTGACGTCGCCGCCCCGGTCGATGTGGATCATGATGAGCGGTCGCGGGCCGTCGCCTCGTCCGGCCTCGACGCCATCGATGCCCGCTTTCAGCAGCTCGGCGAAGTTGCTCCAGTTCTCGGGCAGCTTGCCGTCGGGCCAGAGCATGCCGGGAGTGATCTCGTTGCCGATCTGGACCATCTCCGGCAGCGCGTTGGCGTCGCGAAAGGCGCCAATCGTGTCGCGCGTGTACTCGAACACCGCTTGGACCAGCTCGGCGTGCGATTTGCCCTCCCACGCCTTGGGGATGAACTGCTTGCCCGGATCGGCCCACGTGTCGGAATAGTGATAGTTGAGCAAGAACTTGTAGCCCAGCTTCTTGGCGTCCTGCGCCAGTGCGGTCGTGTACGCCAGATCGTTCGGCAGGCGCGTCGGCGTGTGGAATAGCCTCAGGCGAATCCAGTTATAGCCGTGGTCCTTGAAGATCTGAAGTCCTGGCCTGGCTTCGCCTCCATCCTTGAACACCGTGCCCCGATCCTCCGCCTGCTTGAGAAACGAAAGGTCCGCACCGATAGCGTAGTCCAGAGCCTGTGACACCGCAGGAGAAGAACACACTGCGATGAGAGACAAGAGGACAGAGCGGCAAGTCATTCCTGCTGGGTTCTTTCTTCGCATGTCACAGTTCCTTTCTCCATTCGGATGGATAGGCCGACGCGATTCTAAACCGGCGTCCCCATCCGGCACAAGCGCGTTTCGCCGGCGTGCAGGAAAGACCGAGCCACTGTGGCCCGGCCTGAACTGGTTGCGGAAAGAGGTTATGGCAGAGGTGTGGTGTAGTCGGGCGGGATATTGGGCTCGAAGACCGACGGATCGACGGCCTCTGCCCATTTGAAGTCCATCAGCCATTGCACGCTCTGGCCGTCGGCGGCGCCTTCGATTTCGATGCGGACGGGCAACTCCGTTTCCATGTCGACCCACATGCGTCCGACGGCGTTCTGCATCGGCTCGCCATCGGTGGGCGGGGCGGTTACTTCGATGCCCTCAACCACTACGCCATCGATCGTCGAGCGGCCCAATTCCTTATACGGCCTGGCCAGGAAGCGGCGGACGTAGTCCGCGGGGTCTTTGTACTCCTCGGGCATCTTGCCTCGCTCGCTCTCGGGGATAGGCGATTCAAACCACGTCTTCTCGGCGGGGATCACCGTCGTGAGCGTATCTGCTTCGGGTCCCGCGTACCAAGAGACGACGCTGCCGTCGCCGACGATGTCCATGCGGAAGCCATATTTCTCGGACAGATAGAAGACCCACTGCGCCTCGGTTTGTGAAGGCGCCGCGCTCTCGCCATCTGCGACGCGAATCGTCAGGCTGAAGATGAACGTCTCGACGCTCGCGACGCGGTCCGGAATCTGTGCCCAGGCGACGCCGCTGACGTTTGGTGTTTCGATGACATTCAGACCGATCAACACGGCGAGGACAATCGCCGCGGCGGCGGCCAGTTTGGTCAGTGAACCGATCATGATCCTTCTCCCGGAAATTGGAGTTGTCGCTATTTTCTCGTCGGCCAAGGCCTGGTCGATGTCGCTGTGGACGCGTTCGCTGAGGCGATCTCTGGCCTTGACCTGCAACTGTCTGACTAACTTGTCGATGTCACGTCTTGATCTCATCGGTCTGCCTCACTATCGAGCAGAGACTGCAACTTCCTGATCGCATACCGGTACCGGCCTTGCACGGTGTTGATGGAGATGCCCTGGGCCTTGGCGATAGCGGCGAAGCGCATCTGACCCTGCGAACGCAGCAACAGGACTTCCCGTTGTTCGTAGGGCAGTTGCCGCAGCGCCTCACCCAAGTGGGCGAGCTGCTCACCAAAGATGGCGACCTGCTCGGGTCCAGGCGCATCACAACTCACCTCGGGCACGTCCTCCAGGGCAGGCGCCGCACGCCACCAGGCGGCCTTGTTCTGGTTGCGAGCGCGGTTGGCCACGCACGTCAGGAGATAGCCCTTCAGGCTCCCGGTCAGGCGGAACCGCCCGGCCGAGTGAAGGAAGGCGAGAAAGACGTCGTGAACCACATCCTCGGCCGCACTGACGTCCAACAGGAGCGAGGCTGCCAGGGTAACCAGGTCGTTCTTGTACTTGTCGTAGAGCCGGTGCAGGGCGCTCTTGTCGCCGCGGTTGAATCTCAGTATGAGCCATTTGTCTTCGAGCATCTGCTGGCCGGCCCTACAAAACGATCGATCATCCCCTATATAACAACGGGCAGACCGATTTTCGTATCGGGCAGTCGGAACTTTTCTGAAGAGAATGGCTTTGCGGAGGGGGCAATACACGCATCGCCGCTGTGGGGGCGAGCTAGATCTCCCAGGCAATTATACTTCGGGGGGGCAGTTCCACGTCGGCGCGATCGATGGCCTCGATGGCAAGGGGATGGGCAATGCGTGCGTCACCCCTGCGAGCGCTGGACTCGATGGTGGTCACCTTTACCGGCTTGTCGGCCAGGCCGTAGTCGGCCGGGTTCAGATCGAGACGACCGGTGTAGGGGTCATCGGAGACGTTGGCGAACAACAGCACCACCCTGTTCTCCTCGGGAATCCGCCAGGCGCCGGTCAGGATCGCGTCGGTCGTGACGGGCCACTCGCCGCTCCACTGCCAGTCGGCGGTGACGGTCGGGACGGGTCCTGCCAGGTGCGGCGGGCGGGCCATGTGGCCTCGATAGAAATACTCTCGCAGCCGCCAGCGCAGTTGGATGCAATCGCGCAGAAACGGCCAGCAGTCGGGGCGATCCATCACCTCGGGTCCGAACCAGCCGATCTGCTCGCCATAGACCAGTTGCTGAGCGGCCTTCATGCGATTGGCCAGGTCCTGGGTCGGGCCGCCCCGATAGGCCCGTCCGAACATCTGGATGGTGCCGCCGTAGACGGCCGAGAACGCCGGGACCATGTCCTGTTGCTGCCAGTGCCAGGTGAGGTAGCCGTCGAACCACTTGATGAACGGCTCGGCATTGCACTCGGTGGTGAGCATGTCACCGGCGGGCATGGCGGCGCGGATGGCGTCGAGCATCTTCCAGTAGCCCTTGGTCCACCAGTACCCCCCGCCGAGGTGGTGGCCGTGCGAGGCATCGAAGCACAGTCGCGGCTGGGCGGCGGCGATCTGGTCGATGTACACGCCGCTGACGCCGTACTCGACAAACAGCCGATGGACGATGTCCCCGACGCGGTCCTGCCACAGGCTCGTAGTCGGACACATGACCGCCAGCGTGACGCTGTTGCCGTCGATCTCTTTGCTGCGGTAGGTCTCGGTGTAGGGGTTGCCCTGCTCGTCCTTGGTGGTCGCGGGCAGCGCGGTTTGGGTGAACTGCCAGTCTTCGGCGCCTCTGTCGCGCGTGTCCCACAAGCGCCCGTTGATGTAGGGCATCGGATAGACGCCCGCTGCCTTCAGTTCCGCGACGCCTTCGGCGAATCCGTCCTTGACGGGGAAGTAGTGGGGATAGTCGTTGTCGAAGGGGATCTGGTGCCAGTTGTACCAGTGAAAGCCGGCGGGCAGGTCGATCGCCTCGGCGAACTTGCGGACCTGCGGAACGCAGTCGGATGCGGCCCCGCCCGTCATGACCCAGGCGGGCAGCTCTCGCATCCACTTCGGCGTGTCGTCGCGTCCATCGGCTCCGAGCGCGGGCCACCACCGCGCCTCCTGCATCGCCCACGCGCGGTAGATCTGCGCCGCGTCGAACCAGTCTCCGCGCAGCAGTTGCCATCGGGCCTTGCCGGGCAGGTCGAAGTCACAGCCTGCCTTGCCCATATCGGGCACCGGATGGTCGAAGGTGAAGAGCACTGCTTGTTTGGCGGGCTGGCCTTCCGCGAAGATGCTCTTCGTCGAACCGAATGGGTCGTGCATGCCCACATAGAGCCCGGTCCGACGGGCCTTGTTGTAGGCGGCCATGTACTGCATGCAGGTCCAGCCGCCGGGGTACGGACCGCCCCGCTTGCCGCCTTTGCTCCACATCTCCGAAAGCTCCACGCCGGAGGTGACCTGTGCGAACACCCTGGCGCCCTCGCCGAGGTCGCGCACCGCCGCCTGAGGGAACACGATATGCCAGAGAGCCCAGCGGGGATTGTCGTTCGTGATTTGCAGGTCCCACGTCAGGGCGCTGTCGCCGGCCTCGACCTCGAGCGTCACTTCCACGCGGATTCCTTGAAGTCGATCATCGGTCGGGGCGGCGAAGGTCAGCGTATGTGTTCCCGTGACATCGCTGGATGCCACGTCAACCTGCTTCCAGCCGGAGCCGGCGGTGACGGTCAGCAGGTCCTTCGTCTGCACGTCGCGCAACACCACAGAGAACAGCGGCGCCGGCTCGGCGGGACACAGCTCCTGATTCGTAACCAGATCGGTAAGGCCGGCAAGGCGCAGGCCGTGGCCGGCATTCTCCAGGACCATCCGCAAGTCCCCCGCTCGTATCGCGATCTCCGTCCCGATCGGCGACGAGACGGCAGATTCGCCGGCAAAGGAGCCGTGCCACATTGCGAAGACGAGAAGAGCAGCCGACAACAGACGGGTGTGCGGGTACCTCTGCGTTTGCATCCGAGTTCCTCCTGATCGTTGTCCCTCGAATTGTATACGCAGCAGCAATCTGCACGCAAGACAAATCAGATCGGAGCGGCGGCCTCGCGCGCCGCCACCCCGCTGCGAGGGTCCGTCGGGCTTCGAACAGGATCGCAGGGTCGATCAATCGTCTGTCCATCTCGGCTTACAGATTGGGCACGGGGATGTCTTCCAGGACAACCGTCTCCGGCAGACCGGTCTTCGACCACAGATATCCCCGCAACAATCCGGTATCGTCCCCTCGGGGCTTGCTCAGCGGTTTGGCGGCCTCCGCACTCCGCCGCCTCGTGACGATGAGGACCGATCCCAGGCGTCCTGCCTGACGGCGCCGGCCCTCACGGCAACAGCTTGATTTCGACCTCGGGCGTGGTCGTCACGGCGCCCCGGTCATCGATCGCCTTGGCGCGGACCGTATACGTCTGATCCGGATAGACCCTCAGAGCGGACCACCATTCCCAGGTGACCGTCCACTCGTCGCTCGGGTCGCCCAGGCCGGGTCCGGTGATCTGACTGCTGCCTTCGCCCCGGCCGGCCACGGTATACAGCACGCGGACCACCCTGCCGTCAGGATCGGAGGCTTCGGCACGGAAGACCATCGGCGCTCCAGGGGCAAATTCGTCACCTTCGGCAGGGCTGATCAGCCGGATGGTCGGTGGGATATTCGGCTTTCCGATATCCGGCCTGAGCCAGTGCAGCATCAGGATCTCCAGGTCGAGATCGTCCACCCGGCAATCGCCGTTGATGTCACCGGCGACACGAGTTTCGCAGACCGGCTCGCCGAAATAGGATCGGCTGGCCTCGGCCGTGCCGAAGGTATTCCTATTCAATTCCAGCGTGAGATCGACGAATTGAAGGAGCACGGGGGCATAGCCGTCTTGCATTTCGGCTCGTCTTGGGGTACCATGGGCTTGTAGTTGCGAAGCGGGAGGGGACGAGTGCGATGCGTCGCTGCGCTTGCCATGGGTCGGGGTAGGTTACTTGTGGGAGTTCGGTATGACAGAGAGAGGCCGCAGGGTTCATCCCGGCAAGGCGAAGGCCCTACGTCAGGCTGCTCCCAAGACCGATTCCGCCGACGCCGCGTCGCGCAAGAAGACCCGGCTGGTCTGGCTGGTTCTCGCCGCAATCCTGCTGGTAGGGGCGATGCTACGGGCCTCCTATCTGAGGGAGATCGTGCACAATCCCGACTTCTCCCTGCCCCAGGTCGACCCGGCGTACCACGACTATTGGGCGCGGGGCCTGGCCTTGGGCGACTGGACGCTGCCAAAGAACCTCGGTAACTGGAGCGATCCGCAGATCCGCTCGACGCCCTACCTGCGGCCGCCTGGATACCCCTCCTTCCTGGCGGGTGTTCACTACTTGACCGGCGGCAGCTACCTGGCCGCACGGATCGCGCAGATGTCACTCGGACTGGTCAACTGCATCCTGGCCTTTGGACTCGGCCGCCGCCTCTTCGGCCCTGTGACCGCGCTGATCTTCGCCTTCCTGATGTCGACCTACTGGGCCTTCATCTACTTCGAGGGTGAACTGATGGAGCCCGTATTGCTCGTGACGCTCGGTCTGCTGCTGCTCCATATCCTGAGCTTCTGGGCCGACCGGTTCACGTTCGCACGCGGGCTTGCCGCCGGGATCATGGTGGGGCTCTTCGCGCTGACGCGCACCAACATTCTCGTGATCGTTCCGATCGTGCTCGGCTGGTCCTGGTGGGTGGCCCGGCGACGCAAGGATCAACGGCGCCTGCTGCCGGTGGGGCTGGGGTTCATCGCTGGCATGGCAGTGACGATCGCCCCGGTGACGATTCGCAACTGGGTCGTTTCGAAGGACGTCGTGCTGGTCACCTCCAATATGGGGATCAGTCTATACAGCGGCAACCACAAGGGCGCCAACGGCGCGTACTCATTCCCTGCCGAGCTGAAGGAGCTTGGCATCCGCGAGGAGGACTGGCAGACGTGCTTCGACTATTTGAAGGTGGTTCAGGGCGTCGAGCAGAAGCTCGGACGCAAGGTCAAACAGTCCGAGGTCTCTTCCTATTTCACGCACAAGGGGCTGGAGTTCGTTCGGTCGCATCCGATCGAGGCGCTGAAGCTGGTCGCGATCAAGACGGCATTTTTCTGGGGTCCGCAAGAGGTCAGCAGCAACAAGATCAACGCCCTGGAGAAGGCGCACTCCGCCACGCTGCGTCACCTACCCGGCTTCCAACTGCCGTTGTCACTGGCGCTCTTCGGGCTCATTCAGTTCTTCCGGACAAGGCGGACGCGCGGCGAGAGCGACGAGGTCTTGCCGGCTCGGTCCGAGCGTGCCTTCGAGATGTCGGTTCTGATCGTCCTGATCGTCCTAGTCTACTTCGCTTCGTATCTACCCTTCTTCGTCGTGGGACGATATCGCATCCCGGTGATCCCGTTTCTCTTACTGTTCGGCGCATACGGGTTGCACCGCCTTGGACAATGGCTGCTCTCGGCGCGGTACCGAGCCGCGGCCGGCTGGCTGGCTGTTCTGGTCGTCTTGTATGCGGCCGCGAGCGTGCGCCTGGCGTCGTATGAGCCGAGCAAGGTGCAGTGGCATCTGCGAAGGGCCACCTGCTATCGCCTGGCCGAGAAACCGGAGATGGCCATGGCGGAATGCCGCGCGGCGATCGCGGCCGATGCGACGTCCGAGGAGGGACACCGCCGCCTGGCCGACATGCTGTATCAGAAACGCAACTACGCCGAGGCGGCCGAGCACTACGCCGCCGCCGTCGCACTGCGTCCCGACTACACCGAGGCGCGATACAACCTGGCCATGGCGCTGCTGGCACAGGGCCGTCATGACGAGGCGATCATGCATCTGCGCTGGGTTGTCGAACACGATCCAAGCGTGCCCGATGCGCACTTTCTACTGGGCCGCGCGCTCAGGGAGACGGGAGACGTGGAGGGAGCCGTCAGGCAGTACCACAAAGCGATCGAATCACGGCCGGACTACTACCAAGCGCATAACAATCTGGCCAATATCCTGATCGCCCAGGGCAAGGCCGATGAGGCTATTGAACACTACCGCCTGGCACTGGAGATCAAGCCGGATTACACCACCGCCCGGCAGAACTTGGATAGATTGCTTCGCTCCAAGGGCAGATCCGATTAGATGGCGAAAGGACCGGCGACATCACGTGGGGCGGGCGTCAGATGGGGCGGCGCCTTTCTGGCCCTCTTTCTGCTCCTCGGTGCGGGCGTCTCGGCCTGGTGGATCGCCAAGCTCGACGGTCCCGGCGCGGTGCTCGATCGCCTCGGCGCCGTCGGCGCGAGCCTTGGGCTGACGGTCTTCGTGACCATCATCAACGTTTCTCTTCGCTGGGTCCGATGGCACTTTCTCGTGCGGTCGGTGGACATCCGTCTGAAGGCGGAGGACGGTTTGCTGATCTACCTGGTGACGCTGCCGGCGGTTCTGACGCCATTTTATGTGGGCGAGTTGCTCCGCGTTCCCCTGGTGGGGCGGACGCATCGCTCGCGCCGGACCGACATCATTTACGTCTGGCTCCTGGAACGTCTGACAGACGTGCTGGTTTTGTCGCTGTTCGCCATGCTTGCAGGCCGATTCTATGTGTACGGGATCGTCGTTGCTGTGGTGTGGATTGTCGCTCTTCTTGCGATGCGTCTGCGGTTTCAGGCAAAGCGGTTCAGAAGCTGGCCGGGTGTGTTCAATATTATCGTCGTGCTGGGCTTCTCGATCCTGGCCTGGTCGCTCGTCGGCGTGGCTCTGTCGGGCACGCTCGGCCTGATGGAATCGCCGGTCCGGCTCGCCGACGCTCTGGCGACGTTCGGATACACGACGGTCCTCGGCGGCCTCACCGGCATTCCCGTCGGCATCGGCGTCGCCGGCTCGTTGCTGGTTCGCGAACTGGCCGCCGGGGCGGTGCCTTTGTCGGCAGCCATTGTTTCCACGGTAGTCTTTCGGCTCGGTACGGTGTGGTTCATCGTCGCCGCCGGGTCGGGCACGCTGCTGTTGAAGTGGAAGCATCTGCTCGGCCGGCTGCACAGCCACAGGTCGGAGGACCATTTCGAGCAGATCGCCGAGACCTACGAGCATCGCATCCCCGAGCACGTGCGTCAGCGCCTGCTGATGCGGAAGGTCCGGTATATGCAGGAAACGCTGCAATCGCGCTGCCCGAAGGATGGCGCGCGTGGGCTCGACATTGGTTGCGGGCATGGGTGGTACGCCTGCGAGATGGCGAGACTGGGCTACCGGATGGTCGGCGTCGATCGCTCGTCGGCCCAGATCCGGATGGCACAGCGATATGCACAGGAGCAGAACAGCGAGTGTCGCTTCCTGGCCTCCGATGCGTCGAAGCTGCCGTTCGACGATAACCATTTCGATTTTGTTTACGCGATCAATGTGCTGCATCACGTCGTAGATGCACAGAGCCAGTTGCAGGTTCTCGAAGAAATCGTGAGGGTTCTCAAGCCCGGCGGCGTGTTCTTCCTCCAGGAGATCAACACGATGAACCCGCTGTTCCGCTTCTATCTGGGATACGTGTTCCCGCTGATTCGCGGGATCGACGAGGGCAACGAACGGTGGATTCGCCCCGACCGGCTCCCGGATCTGACCGGCGCCGACTGGATGCAGGACAAGCTCTATTTCACGTTCCTGCCGGACTTCATTCCGGCGGTGCTGCTCAAGTCATTGGCGGGTTTTGAACGATATCTGGAGAGGTCGCGGCTGCGAAAGGGCAGCGCCCACTACGTGGCGAGGCTGGTCAAGAGGCCCGCTGAGAACACGACCTGAATCCGTGCGGTTGCACGTGTTCCATACAAAGATGTGAGGAATCGATGAGAGCCAAAGTTGCCGTCGTTCGTACGAGTCCGAGAACGGTTCTCGAAGACTATCACCGGCTGATGAACCTGGCCGGCTACCAGGACGCGATCGCCAAAGACGCCGACACCGCCCTGAAGATCAACATCTCCTGGCACTTCTTCTTCCCCGCCTGCTCGACCACGCCTTGGCAGCTCGAAGGCGTGATTCGCGCGATGAAACGCGACGGCTACGACCCCAACCTCATCCACGGCTGCCACAATCGAACCGTCGTGATCGACGCCCACCTGGGCAACGCGAATGACGGCCGGCGCCGCCCCGTTCGCCTCGGCCAGCGCGTCCTGGAGATCGTGATACGCGTCGACCCACGACGAGCCGTCGCCAGCGCCCGTCGCCGCCGCATCCACATAGATCACCCGCTCGTTCGACCACGCGATCCCGGCCAACATCGAGACAAGTGCCGCACAGAGGATGGCGGCCAACCGTTGGTGGAACCTCCCGCTTGACATGGCTTTCCCTCCTGAAAAGGTCGCCTCGTAACAAGTATGTCCCCATGCCCAGTCTACGTCGACTGTGCCTTTGCATCGGTTAGTCAAGGTAGCCCATGAGAATCAGGCGGGCGCGCTGGCGGGGTGTCAGCATGGGAGCCAGTTCTTCGCGCAGCCGGTCCAGTTCCCGGCGGGCTTCCGCTCGCAGGCGCTGGAGCGCCCTGGTCTTCTGCTCGATTTGCCCTTCGTCGGCGTTCTCGTCTTCGAGCAGGAGAAAGAGCTCCTCACAGAGTCGCTCGCCCTCACTGGGCTGATAGTCCTCCAGTTCGAGCCGCCTCCAGGCGAACGGCGTGCTGAACGACCGCCCGGCCGCGAAGCCCCCACCGCCGCCGAACCCTCCTGCTGTATCTGTCCCCAAGGCACCGCCGGCGGCCCGGCCGCCCACACCTCCTCCAAAGGCCGCCCCCCCCGCCCTGCCTCCGGATCCCGCCGACACGCCGCCGGTGACCCCGTCCCTGCGAGAGCTGCTCCATTGTGTGTAGCTGCCGCTGTCGGCCATGGTGATTCGCTCGTATCCATGGAGTTTCTCGTCGAACGGCATGCGGACATCGTTCGCATCGAATCGCGGCGCCGAGGCCATCAGGTCCGCTTGCTCCTTCAACTGGCGGATTCTTGCCAATCGGGGGCCCAGTCTCTGCCACTGCGCTTCGGAGACGCCGAGGGCGAGTCTGAGAAACCGCTCTTCGGTCATAGCGGCCCGCTCCCGTGCAGCCTGCGCTCTCTTGCGCTGTTCGATCTGTTCCCGTTGCCACCACTGCTCCATCTCTCTCTGGTGTCTCTCGTTTCTGGCCTGCATATAGGCCTCGCGCCGGGCGGGCGGCAGCGTCCGGAGATAGTCTCTGTCCTGCTGTGTCATCACATTGGACGGACGCTGATTCGGCCGCCGTGCCGGTGCGGCGCGACCTGCACCAGCCGGCAAGAGCGCCAACACCGCCACTGCCACAAGCAAGCCCAAGGATAGGATGATCCTGGTTCTCATGATGAACTCCTGTTCCGTTGTCAGTAGGTGAACACGCCGACACGAGCCTGGAACTGCTCGGCGTCAATCCGGCCGGCGGAAAAGGCGTCGATGTCGGCCTTCTTCGCCTGGATCGTCAGGACCGTAGTCGCCGGCGTCCCGAAGCCCGGCGGCCTGCGGGGGATGGCTTGGGCGGATCCCTGGCCCCTGACATACGAGCGCGAATCGGCATAGGAGCTGCCGCCCCCGGCGCCGAAACTGCCGCCGCTGTAGCTGTAGCTGCCGCCCTCGAAGGATCCGCCGGCACCGCCGGAGAAGCCTCCGCGACTCGGCGCGCCGGCGTCCGGGGCCTGCCCGACGACGGTCAGAACGACCTGCTCGTTCGGATCGACGTGGCGAATGTTGGCGGCGTGTCGGAGCGTCTCGATCAGATCGGCCTTGAACTGCTCGAAGTTCATCTGCTGGTTCTGGCTGAGCTGCGCCCTCGACGGAAACGCACCCCGGGGCGCGTACAGCTTCTGTCGGGCCCGCTGCCAGACGGGATCGACGGACGTCGGCGACTGGGGTTCCGACTCAACGTCAGGGGCTGCTGCGGGCGAGAGCGGAAAGTCCACCTCCATCACGAAGAGCACGCCAAAGCCCTGGATGTAGAAGGCTTCGTGCCGACGGCCCTCGCCTCCGAGGAAATCGCCATAGTCCTGCAAGACGCCCAGGATCATTCGCGGCTCGCTCAGCAAGTCGCGCAGGATCTGCTGCATCACACGGATGTCCTCGCTGGTTTCGGCAAACTCATCGGGCGCGACGCTGGCGGTCGGGATCACCAGGACGCCGTCCACAGGTCGGACCGCAGAGGGGTAGGGGCGAGTCTCGTCCAGGCGAGGCGGAAACGGATCGAGAGGGGCCCCGCTCGGCATCGTCTTGTCGATGTCGGTCGTGACCCTGCCGAAGGGAATACCGGGTGGGGCAAACTCGAATCCCGGCTTCGACACTAACAACGTGCCGCTCCAGCCATAGGGTACTTCGAGATGGTAGTAGCCCCGCATGTCGGTCGTGGTGGTGTATCCCCCGGGCCTGGCGGTAACCACCACCTCCGCAATCGGCTCGGTGCCGAAGACGATCCGATCCGAGATGATGACCGTCTGCGGGATGTAATCCTCGTCCGTGAGATCCGCGCTGACCGGCGAGTATTGCTTCTTGGTGGGATTGAATTTGCGGTCGCCCTTCTTCGGGCGGACAACACCTGACCAGCCATATGGCACCGTCGCGCTATAGAACCCGTCCGCATCGGCAGTCGGGCGGTTTGGCAATCCCTCCATCGTCACACCGTCCAGCCCGGCGTTTCCCGAAATCGTGAAGGTGATTATCGCTGCGTCATAATCCTGATTACGCAGACTTGTGGTGAGCGCCGAATATGTATTTGCCGGCGGAAAAAAGGCGTATCCGGCCTTCGTAGGCGCGACGGTGCCGGACCAGCCGGATTCCACTTCTGCTGTGTACACGCCGTTCTGATCGGTCTTGGGCATTCCGGGCAAGCCTTGAAGCGTCACGCCCACCAGGCCGATGCTTCCGGAGATCGTGAAGGTCTGTCGGACCGGTGGATCGGTCGTGGAATCGGCCGCTTGCCCCACGCCGCAGACAATGAGGGCGCACAGGGCCAGAGTCGCAGTCGCAGCTTTCTTGCTCTTCATGATTTCACCCCTTCACAGGTTGTGTCCTGTTGTTTGAATCGGTCGGCGCCGGCGGTCAGTGGTTCTGTCGGGGCGCCGCATCTTCGGTCAAGGCGGCCAGTCTCAGGAACCCCATGCCGGTCTGGGTCCGGATCTGCTCGAGGGCCTTGGCCACCTGGCGGCGGTCGGTCTGCCGGGCCGCTTCGATAAGCTCCACAACTTCTGCGAACCGCTGGTCCATCAGAGTTTCCGTGCCCGACACCAGATCGGTCGCGAAAAGGCGCAGATCGTTGCGGACCTGTTCAACGAGCGCTGACGCCACTCGCTCCTCGCTGCCGGCCAGGGCGGATTCCAGCCGGTCATCCATTTCGGCCAGCACGCTGTGGCGAATCGACGACTGCAAAGTCGCACTGAGCTGCTCGATATCGACCGCCCCCGGCGAGGTGAGCCGGCCGATGAGGACGCCGACACCCAGCACCAGCACCGCCGCCGCAACGGTCCTGACGAACCTGGCAACGAAAGGCAGGACCCTCGGCCCGGCCGGTGCGGCCTCCTGAAAGGCTTCGATGGCCTTGTCCCGACGGACGTTCATATCGGCCTGAACCTTCCGACCCAGCGCCGCCATTGACTCGCCCTGCTCGGTCAGTGCCTGCCTGTATTGCCGGCACGATTCGCAGGCGTCCAGATGGCTCTGCACGTCCCGCGTCTGCTCGGCGTTCAGGACGCCCAGCATGGAATCGATGATCCGTTCGCGCATCTCATGACATGGTCTGCTCATGGCTGCTCTCCATCTGCGGTCAGGATTTCGTGAAGCTGCCCGATCGCAGTTTTCAGTTTCGCATAGACGCCCGAGGTCGAAATGTCGAGCGTCCTGGCGACGGATTTGACGTCTTTGCCGTCGAAGTAGTACATCACCAGCGGCAGCCGCAAATCCACGGGAAGCCTGGCGACGGCTTGCTGCAACGCGTCATCCGGCCCGGCCGGCTCGACCGGCTCCGGCGGCTTGCGATCCAATGTCTTCTCAACCACCGCCTTCCTGCGGACGAAGTTGACGCTGAGATTCCTGGCGATTCGGGCAATCCAGGGGCCGAACTGCCCGCCGTCGCGGAGCTGGCCGATCTTCTCAAACCCTGCAATCACAGCGTCTTGCGCCACATCCTCGGCGTCGTGGACGTTGCCGAGCACGCCGAGGCACACGAGAAACACCTTGGCGTAGTGCCTCTCGACCAGTTCGGCGTACGCCGACCGGTCCCCCTGACACACCACCCCGACCAGGTTTCTGTCGCTATGGCAATCCAAACGCCGACTCCGCCATCCGGTTTCACAATAGAGACAATCCGCGGGCGTCCAGATTACAGAAAAAGCTCGACTCCTTCCAGCCATTGTGCCGGGAGCGACGTCCACACAACCCAAGCCGCTCCCAGGGAGAGCCCTCCATTTGCATTTCGGCCCAGTTTGCCCTATCATGGACATCGATGAGAGCCAAAGTTGCTATCGTTCGTACGAGCCCGAGAACGGTGCTGGAGGACTATCACCGGCTGATGAATCTGGCCGGCTATCAGGACGTGATCGCCAGGGACGCCGACACCGCCCTGAAGATCAATATCTCCTGGCACTTCTTCTTCCCCGCCTGCTCGACCACGCCTTGGCAGCTCGAAGGCGTGATCCGAACGATGAAACGCGACGGCTACGACCCCAACCTCATCCACGGCTGCCACAATCGAACCGTCGTGATCGACGCCCACCTGGGCGAACGCGAGAACAAGCAGATCAACGTGATCGACGCCCACGGACTGCGGAACGTGCATCTGTACGAAGGCCAGCAGTGGATTCACATCCGCGACGCGGTGGGCGACCTGGCCGACAAGTTCCTGTGCCTCAATGAGGTCTACCCCAAGGGCTTCCACATCCCCAAACGGTTCCTGGGCGAGAACATCATCCATCTGCCGACGGTGAAGACGCACGTCTTCACAACGACGACAGGCGCGATGAAGAACGCTTTCGGCGGGCTGCTGAATGAGAAGCGGCACTGGACGCACCCGGCGATCCACGAGACGCTCGTCGATCTGCTCTTGATTCAGAAGAAGATCCATCGCGGCGTCTTCGCGGTCATGGACGGGACGTTTGCCGGCGACGGTCCCGGTCCGCGCTGCATGGTGCCGCACGTCAAGAACGTGTTGTTAGCCAGCACCGATCAGGTGGCGATCGACGCAGCGGCGGCCAAGATGATGGGCATGGACCCGCTGCGCGACCTCAAATATGTCAGGCTGGCCCACGACATGGGCCTCGGCTGCGGCGATCCCGGTCGAATCGAGATCGTCGGAGACGCCGCCGCCGCCGAAGAGAACTGGCATTTCGAAGGTCCCTTCAAGAAGATGACCTTCGCCGCGAAGATGCAGCACAAGATCTACTGGGGCCCGCTCAAGAAGCCGTTGGAGTGGTCGCTCAAGACCGTGCTGGCGCCTTGGTCGTACCTGGCCAGCGTGCTCTACCACGACAGCTTCTGGTACTCGTTCAAGGCCAAACGGGCGATGAATCGGATTGCCGACAGCGATTGGACGCGCTTGTTTCAGAATTGGGAGAAACTCACCCCCGACGAGAAGGGCTTTGCCGAAGTCGGCGACGAGCCGCTCCGCATCGACCGCTCGGGCATCACCGCCGCCGCCAGGTCCATGCGCATCGTCGGCACCTGCCTCAAAGAAGCCCCCGAGTTCCACCGCCACGCCCGCTGAGCCGCTCCGCAATAGCGCTATATCTTTGTCGAGGTCGATATACCCGGCCAGGTGCCGGCTCGTATGGTTCGCCCGACCGCCCGTGAATTGCTAAAGTTGCATGCGGTTTGCGCCGAAATCCACGATGGACCGAGCGAGCGGTCGTAATGAGACAGTGCAGGATGCAGCGGGATTCTTCAGCCGACAATACCAGCCGGGCTTGCATGCGAATGCGCATGGCACGGCAAGGCGCGAGAAAGGAGACGGCACATGAAGATCATTCTGAGTCGCAAAGGGTTCGACAGCACCGCTGGTGGAATCCCAAGTCCGATCATGCCGGATGGGAGATTGCTATCATTGCCCATTCCCATCACCGAGAACCAACGCATAGGAGGCGAGCAAGGCATTCGCTATCAAGACCTGGAATTTGACGGTCAGCCTCTCGACCAAATCATCAGGCAATTGCGGTTTCGCTGCCCCGATCCGTTCCCATATGGAGAGGCCCATCTCGATCCCGACCTTGACCGTGGGCGATTCGCACCTCGTGAGCCGGGGTGGACACGCACGTTTGGCCAGCAGGGGCGTGCCCAGACTCACCTCGACGGATGTGGCGTCAGAGAAGGCGATCTGTTTCTGTTCTTCGGCTGGTTCAAACAGGCGGAATTGCGAAACGACGAATGGCACTACGTCCGTTGCGCCGAGGACCTACACGTAATCTTCGGCTGGCTACAGGTCGGCAAGGTTCTTACGGTAGGACAGGACGAAATCCCCAACTGGCTGCACTACCATCCGCATATCGTCAACGCCGACTTGGATACCGACGACAACACAATCTACGTGGCACGTAAGAAGTTGAACTTGAATGGGAAGGATTCAGCCATAGCGGGTGCAGGCATCTTTTCTCGGTTCAACGATGCTCTTCGTCTGACGGCCCCCGACGAACATCGCAGAAGCTACTGGCGCCTGCCGAGATGGTTCTACCCGTTTGGCAACCGGCCCAGACCTCCGCTGACCTGTCACACGGTTCCGCACAGATGGACCCTTAACAACGACCACGTCATTCTCAGGAGCGTAAGTCCCGGTCAGGAATTCGTGTTCGATACGGGTAAATATCCCGAAGCAGTCGGTTGGGTCAGAAGCCTGTTTCGGCCCTGAGACCTGCTGGATTGGTGTGCATGACGGAGCTTACGGGACTACGTGGGTAAGAGGGCATCGGCTTTCCTGGGTCGCGCGGCGATGCTCTGTTCGTAGTGTGCCCGTAAGGGCATATAGGAGTAGCGTCTCACGACGCCACTACGAACGAACGTCTGACGGGCTCTGGAGGCGGCGGATGATGCTGAGGGTTTCGGCGAACTGGTCTTTGGCCTTGGCGAGGTAGGCGTGGACCTCGTCGATGTAGCCGTCGGCCGACGCCGACCAGACGCGGTTAAGGTAGCGTTCGCCGGCGGCGAAGGCGGTCATGACCTCGCCATAGGCGGCCAGTCCATGTCGATGGGCGATGCTCTGCCGGGCGTCCACGAAGGTTTCGAGATCGTCGATGAACAGATCGTCGATCCGATGCCGCACATCGTAGGTGTCGATCGCGTGCTTGTCGGCGTTGAGTTTGTCGATATTGGCCGCGATCCTGCCCAGGCTGGCCTCGATGGTCTCGATATTGGCGGCGACGTGGTGGTCTGCCTTGGTCCGGCGGGCCGTATGGGTCCGGATCACCACGACTCCCGCAACGCCCAAGGCCAGCGCCGGCACATACCACAGCCACTTCACCACGTCCTCATCGACCACAGAAGCCAATGATGCGATGATGAAACCGACCGTTACCATCAGGAATCCAAGCAGTCTCAGAAGTCTACCCCCCCTTCATTCCCGCAATGACCGAATAGACGGCGAAACCGACGCCAACGATCCCTTCGCCGATGACCAGCCCGGCGGCGATGGGGATGCCGACCTGCTCGCTATAGTGGCGGCCCTTCGTCCTGTCGCTGACAATCCGCAGGACTGTGCCGATGGTGTAGGTCAGCACGATGCTGAACGGCAAGTAGAACCCGAGGCCCACCTGGATGCCGAGTCCGCCGATCCCGGTGGTGCTCAGCAATGCGCCCAGGCCCGCGCCGGCCAGGTACTTGTGTACGGGCACGTCGCCTTCGAGGATGCCTCGCATCATGCTGGCCAGCACGGTCCCCTGCGGAGCCGGAAGCCGCTCGCTGCCCAGCCCGTAAGCCTTGTGCAGGACGAACAGCAGGCCGATCATCAGGATCGGGCCCATCCAGGTCGCGAGGAACTGGCCCATCTGCTGCCGCCGGGGGATCGCGCCGACGAGGTAGCCCGTTTTCAGATCGAGCATCAGGTCCGTCGCCTGCGACATCGCCATGCACGTGGCGGCGCCGACCATCACCGAGGAGATCATGGCGGCCCGGTCGCCGAGGCCCTTGGTGATGACGATCAGGATCGTCACAGCGATCAGGGTCATGCCGCTCATCGGCGACCAGTTGGTCCGCCCGATACATTCCGACAGGATCACCCCGGCCATCCAGATCCAGATCGTGCCCAGCACCGCCATGAGAATCCCGCGCGACAGGCCCATCTCTTCGACGGACAGGACCGCGACAACGCCCAGGACGATCACGGCGCCGACGACACCGACATAAAGCAGCTTGATCGGCATCTCGTCCTTCGACAGCGACGCCCCGGTCCTGGCCGCCGACTGCATACTGCGGACGGCGCTGACGATCAGCGGCAACGCGAGGACAATTCCGCTCATGGCACCGCCAACGAGCATCCCGATCCCAACGGGGCGGAACAACAGTTGGCTCAGATATACAGGCATTGGGAGGCGGTCGCGCCCCAATTGCCCTGCAAGGACCTGCAACTGCTCCGGCGTCGGAAGCAGGCCCATCTTCGCCAGGGTCGGCGCCAGGACCCAGTAGCAGGCGTAGCCGCCGATCACAAAACACAAGCCGCCCTTGCCGGCGATGAATCCAATGCCGATGGTCAGCAGCGAGACATACCAGACCGCGTTCATGTAGTCGGGCATGCCGATGTAGGCGCCCAGCGCCCAGTTCTCGAAGCCTGTCACATGACTGATGACGGCAACCATCGCGCTCAGCGCCGCGCCGATCACAAGTAGAATCGCCTTATGGACGCCGGCGCCGGGGCTCTTGAGCACGGTCGCGACGGCCACGCCGCCCGGATAGGTCAGCCGCTCGAAGTCGATCATCTGCTTGCGAAGCGGGATGATGAACGCGATGCCGAGGATGCCGCCGGCCATCGCGCTGAAGACCATCAGATACGGATTGAAATCGGTGCGGCCCAGGATGAACAGGGCCGGCACGGAGAACATGATCCCCGCCGAGGCCCCGTTGACGCTGCTGGCCACCGTCTGGCTGATGTTGTTCTCGATGATGCTGTTGCGCCGCAGGATGCCGCGCAGCACGCCAAAGCCCAGGATGGCCGCCAGTTCCGAGCCCTCGTGCGAGAAGCCCAGGATCAGGCACGCATAGCCCATGCTGATGGTGATGAGAAAGCCCAGCCCGTAGCCGACGAGAACGGCGGTCGGCGTCAGTTCCGGATACGGCCCCCGCCGGATGACTTTTCCCCCACCACTGCGAGCTTCTGTCACGTCCTACTCTCCTTAGCGCGGGCGCACAGCAAGCCTATCCTACGCGTCGCTCACGTTCGCTGTTGAACAGCGCCCCGAGGGCCAAAACGAAACGGAGAGGGCGGGATTCGAACCCGCGGTAGGGACAAGCCCTACACAGCCTTTCCAAGGCTGCTCGATCAGCCACTCCGACACCTCTCCGGAGTTGGCGTCAGTATAGCAGGCCAGACCCACGGTCGCAATCAGAATCCTTCTCGGTTTCTCCCCGGTGCGGGCGGGTGGCAATGCTGTCTCGTCCAGGTCTTGCGATGAGATCTTGCGGGAGGGCGACAATCGAGCTACAATCGGGTTCGTTCGCAAACCGCTGTCGAAGGAGTTCGCTATGGATGCTTCGCATCGTGCCGAATCAACGTCTCGCAGGGAATTCCTGAAGCTGTCCGGCCGGATGGCGACTTCGGCGGCCCTCATGGCCGGAGTCGTTCCTCGCGTGTACGCCGGCGAAGCCGGGCCCATCAAGCTGGCCCTCGTCGGTTGCGGGGGCCGAGGCACCGGCGCCGTTGCCGATGCCTTTGCAGCGACGGGCGGGCCGGTGAAGCTCTACGCCGCAGCCGACCTGTTCGAGGATCGCGTTCAGGCCAGTCTGAAGAATCTCAACGAGATCCAGGCCGACAAGGTGGACGTGCCGCCGGAACGACGATTCGTCGGATTCGATGCCTATAAGAAGGCGATCGATTGCCTGAGCCCCGGAGACGTGGCGATCCTGGCGACGCACGCCGCCTTTCGTCCGATGCACTTCGAGTATGCCGTTCATAAGGGGGTGAACGTCTTCGCAGAGAAGTCTTTTGCCGTGGACGCCCCTGCCGCACGCCGCTGGCTCAAGGCAGCGGAACTGTCCGAGCAGAAGGGCTTGAAGGTCGGCGTCGGGTTCATGTGGCGTCACTCCCAGGCTCGGCAGGAGACAATTCAGCGAATCCACGATGGGGCCATCGGCGACGTGCACACCCTGCGGATTTATCGCGTGCACGGGCCGGTCCACTGTCCGTCGCTGCCCAAGGGCGCGAACGAACTGGTCTTCCAGCTTCGATACCCGAACAGCTTCACGTGGGTCTCCTCCGGGTTCTACATCGACTGGCACTGCCATAACATCGACATCGCCTGCTGGACGAAGGGCGCCTGGCCCGTCTCGGCCCAGGGCATGGGGGGCCGGTGCTTCGAGGAGGCGGCCACCCAGTTCGACCACTACACGGTCGAATACACCTTTGCCGACGGCACGAAGTTGTTCACTTTCTCGCGGCACATGCACAACTGCTGGGAAACGTATGCAGACTATGCCCACGGGTCGAACGGCTCGGCCGTGTTGATGGCCACGCTGGGCGAGCCGAGGCCGAAGATCTACAAGACGCATGAGATGACGCGGGAGAATCTGCTGTGGGAGTTCCCCGGTCGCGATCCCAACCCGTACGTCGTCGAGTGGCAACGTCTGCTCGATGCGATTCGTCAGGACACGCCGCACAACGAAGCCCGTCGGGCCGGAGAGGCGAATATCACGGCGCTGATGGGACGCATGGCCACACACTCCGGGCAGTACATCACCTGGGATCAGGCGACGAATTCGCCGTTTGAGTTCGTAGCAGATATCGACCGCATGACCTTCGACACGCCTGCCCCGATTCATGCGGGCCCCAACGGCCTGTACGCACCGCCGCAACCAGGGATGACAAAGGAACACTGAAGCTCGACGACGTGCGCAGAGACGCTCAACCCACGTGTCGGTCCTCACTGCGTCCGGCTGGACGACCCAGCAAGCGTGAGATCTGCCCGCAAGCCCCATTTGGCGGCTGGAAACGTTGAAATCGCCACCTGTTTGTGGTATAGTGGGGATCGCCGTCAATGTCCTGCACGCCGGGCCGATGCATTCGTATGGAGGTGCGACCATGTCCAAGAGAGCATTGTCGATCATGTTTTCGTCGCTCATCGTGGTGATCGTATGGCCGATGGCAAGTCACGCCGATATCAAGGAAGGGTTGGTGGGCTATTGGCCGTTGGACGGGGACGCCATCGATGCCAGCAAGAACGGCAACCACGGAACACTCGTCGGAGGCGTGAAGTCGGCGCCCGATCGTTACGGCGTACCCAGTGCGGCGCTGCGCTTTCCCGGAGAGGCAGACTCCTACGTCGATCTCGGCGACCCAACAGAGTTGCAGATTACCGGGGCCATGACCCTGACCGCCTGGATCTTTCTGAACGGGACCCATCAGAACAACGGGCGGATCGTCACCAAGTGTGGGGGCGCCGGCAACGAGGCGTGGGACCTGAGCATCGAAGCCGGTCCCGACGGCCAAACACACACGGTTGCGTTTCGGGTGGCCGGGACCTCTTCGGACGGCATCCGCGTCGATGACACGAAACCGTTGCCGATGAATCAGTGGGTTCACGTGGTGGGCATGTATCGCCCGGGCGAGAGCGTCGAGATCTATATCGACGGTATGCGGCGGGCCGAGACTACCGTCGGCGTGCCCGACCGCCAGTTCAGTGACAATGGGCTGGCCGTGCTGATCGGTTCGGGCCACGACGATCCGGATGGCGGATGGGACGGGCTTATCGACGAGGTGCGAGTCTACGACCGTGTCATAGCCCAGATCGAGATCTGGCGGATCATGCGCGCCAACGTCGGCTGTAGTTCGGCGCCCCATCCGATAGACGGAGCGACCGGGGTGCCGCCGGACGTGACTCTGAGTTGGACGCCCGGCTTGTTTGCCCAGACGCACGATGTGTACTTCGGCATCGTGGCCGCTGACGTCAACGATGCCAGCCGAACCAACCCCAGGGGAGTTCTTGTCAGTCAAGGGCGAGGCCGGGCAATGTATGCCCCCATCAGCAACCTGGACTTCGACCAGACCTACTACTGGCGAGTCGATGAGGTCAATGCCTTTGACAGCGCCATCTACAAGGGCAATGTCTGGACCTTCACGGTCGAACCGTACGCCACTTCCATTGCAAAGGTCGTCGCGACCACCAACGCCGTCTCCAACGACGGCCAGGGACCGGCCAATACCGTCAACGGCTCCGGACTTAACGACATAGACGAGCATTCCACCGCCGCGGCCGACATGTGGCTGGCCGCCCCGAACGGAAACGATCCGATCTGGATCCAATATCGGTTTGAAATGGCCTCCAAGTTGCACGAGATGCTCGTCTGGAACTACAACGAAGCGTCCGAACCGGGCGTTGGGTCCGGACTCAAAGACGTGACGGTCGAGTACTCCATGGACGGCACCGCATGGAGCCCCCTGCGAAACGTCGAACTGGCACAAGCGACGGCCACGCCGGACTACACCGCCAACACCATCGTCAGTCTGGGCGGAGTCGTGGCGAGATACGTCCGATTGATCGTCCACAGCAATTGGGGCGCGCCAGATCAATACGGCCTCAGTGAGGTCCGCTTCTCCAACATTCCCATGCGGGCACGCCACCCCCAACCAGCCGATGGCGAGTCCGGCGTCGATGTGGACCTGATTCTGGGCTGGAGTGCAGGTCGCGAAGCGGCTATGCACGACGTCCACTTCAGCAACAGTGCGCCGATGGTGGCCACCGGCGCAGCGCTGGTCGGTTCGGTGGCGAGCAACCAGTATGCCCTCAGACCGCTCGACTTCGGGACAACCTACTACTGGCAGGTCGATCAACGGAACGACGCGAAGAACCCCAGCGTGTGGCAGGGCGAAATCTGGACCTTCACCACCCGTGAGTATGCCGTGTTCGATGACTTTGAGAGCTATACTGACGATGGCGGCCGACGCATCTACGAGATATGGAAGGATGGGTACGAGAACGATACGGGCTCTCTCGTCGGCTACATGGAGGCCCCTTTTGCCGAGAAGATCATTGTCCACAGCGGTGGCCAGTCGATGCCGTTTGCATACGACAACGCCGACGCGCCGTTTTATTCGGAGGCGATGCGGTTCCTGGCGACCGAGCAGAATTGGCTCGAATCCGGCGCCAACACGCTACGGCTCTTCGTGCGTGGGCATCCGGACAACGATCCCGGTCCTCTGTATATTGCGATCGAGGACACGATCGAACGGGTCGCAGTCGTGACGCATCCGGACCCGGGCGTCCTGACATCGGCCGTCTGGCAGGAGTGGGCGATTCCGTATTCGGCGTTCAGTGGCGTCGGGTTCGCCGGGGTCCAGAAGATCTATCTCGGCGTCGGCGATCGAAACAATCCCATTCCGGGCGGCTCCGGGCTGATCTACATCGACGACATCGAATTCGGCCATCCCATCGGCGGCCCCCCCGCACCCCGCCGGTGACGCCGTCGCGCCACAGGACGTTTCGCATCGCACCACACGAACCTTCGCACCTGATCTTATGGTGTGCTTGGATCGTGCATCTTGAATCCGAGCGGGATCGCCGGTAGTATGGCCCGTCAAGAAACCAAGTCGCATGAATGTGGGGCATTATCTATTGAAGGGGGCCGACCAATGAGCCCATCGTCGATCCAACGCCGTCAGTTCCTGGCCGGCATCGCCGCCGGCGCGGCCGCCGCTGCCGTATCACCACTGTCCAATGCGGGGGCAGCCCCATCTCGCATGACAAGCCTGCTGCGTAGCCGTGGGGCCGCATCGGGCCTCGCCGAGCCGGTGTTTCGCCCGCTGCCACTTGGGTCCGTCCGTCCCGAAGGCTGGCTGAAACGTCAACTTCGCCTTCAGGCCGACGGCTTGAGCGGGCACCTCGACGAGTTCTGGCCCGATGTGAGTCAGAGCCAGTGGTTCGGTGGCAAGGCCGAAGGCTGGGAGCGGGCCCCGTACTGGCTCGACGGCGTCATCCCGCTGGCCTGGGCCTTGGGCGACGAGGCCCTCCAAGCGAAAGTGAAGGGATACGTCGATCACATCGTGACTCACCAGCGGCCGGACGGCTGGTATGCGCCGTATCCGCTCGACGCCAGCGCCAGGCCTTATGATCTCTGGGCGATCCTGCTGGCGAACAAGGTGCTCGTCCAGTACCACGAGGCGACCGGCGATGCCGCCGTCCTTCAGGCGGTGGCGCGGAACCTGCGGGTGACCCTGGATGCGCTGGATCGTACCCCTCTGTTCAACTGGGGCAAGTTCCGTTGGTTCGAGGGGCTCATCTCCGCGTATTATGTATACGAGCTGAGTGGTGAGGACTGGCTGCTGGACCTGGCCCGCAAGCTCCACACCCAGGGATTTGATTACATGACGTTCTACGACGGCGAGGACGTGACCATGCCGACCCCGCGTCGCGGGCTGTGGCGGTACGACAAGCACGTCGTCAACACGGGCATGGCTCTGAAGGCCTATGCCCTCTCGTGGCGTCTCACGCGCCGACAGGTGGAGCGGGCCTTTCCCACCCGTATGCTGGAGATCCTCGACCGCTATCACGGCCAGGTGACGGGCATGTTCACCGGCGACGAGTGCATCGCCGGCAAGAATCCGGTCCAGGGAACGGAGCTGTGCGCGGTCGTCGAGGCGATGTACTCGCTGGAACATCTGGTCTCGATCACGGGCGACCCAGCCTTTGCCGACCGTCTGGAGCGAATCGCCTTCAACGCCCTTCCGGCCACGTTCGCCCCCGACATGTGGTCCCACCAATACAATCAACAAGTCAACCAGATCCAGTGCACGATCAACCCGGACCACATGTGGAGTACGAACGGCCCGGAGTCAAACATCTACGGCCTGGAACCCAATTACGGCTGCTGCACGTCGAACATGCACCAGGGCTGGCCCAAGTTCGCCACGCATCTGTGGATGCGCGCCGGTAACGGGATCGCCGCTGTGGCTTATGCGCCCAGCGTGGCCAGTTTCGAGACGCGCGGCGCAGCGGTTCGCGTGGCCCTCGACACCGACTACCCCTTCCGCGAGACGCTCAAACTCACGGTGACAACCGACAAGCCGGCTCGCTTCCCACTTCTTCTGCGCGTGCCCGCCTGGACCGAGGGGGCGACGATCCGCGTCGCCGATGGTTCGCCCCGGCGTCTGAAGCCCGGCTCATTCCATAAGGTCGAGCGCGAGTGGAAAAGCGCCGTCGAAGTGGACTTGCGCTTCCCGATGCAGGTCAGGACCTCACGTCGATACCACGAGGCCATCGCCGTAGAACGAGGCCCGCTCGTCTATTCGTTGAAGCTGGGCGAGAACTGGACCCGCGTGAACATCGACAAGCCGCACCGCGAGCTGCCGCACGCCGATTTCGAGGTCCGGCCCACAACGCCCTGGAACTACGCACTGATCTTGAACGAAGACAATCCCGAAGCGAGTGTCACATTTGAAGAACAGCCGGTGGGTGACAGGCCCTTCTCGCCCGACGGCGCGGGCATGATCGCCAAGGTCAAGGGGCGCAGACTTCCCGGCTGGAGGCAGGCCCACGGCTGGGCCGCCGAAGTCTCGCCGGGACTACAGAATTCCAGAGAACCGATCGAGGAACTCACGCTCATTCCCTACGGCTGCACGAACATTCGCGTGACGGAGTTCCCCCGCCTCGAAAGGTAGGCCAATGGTGGGCGTCATCGAGGACGCCAGCGGCAACGGTGTAATCCACATCGTCGCCTCGGGCATCGAAGTCGAGTTCGCCCCCGGCTCCCGCCTGCGCGGCGCGCCAAGCGACCGGAGGCCCGATGAACCCAAGGGTTATGGCATTCGCATCGACGGGCAGTCCAACGTGACCATCCGAGGCGCCTCGATCAGCTGCTTCTGGTGCGGCCTATGGGCCACGAATGCCGACGGCTACGCCGTGGAAGGAACCGAGAATCGCACGTCAATCCGGGCCCAGGTCGTAGAATCCGCCGGCGCGATTCCGGAAGAGCTCTCACCGGTCCCCTTCCGGCTTCACGCATGGAAGCTATCGGAGTCGAGTTCCAGGGTCTGCCTGCTTTCGATGGACTCGACAATCTTCATCGCGGTGACCGTTCCGGCGTAGGCGGTTTCTCCGGAGCAGTTCAATTGCGCGCGGCCTCGAATCGCATCGACGAAATTCGCCAAGTGCGGCTGGTGGTACGGGACGTCCAGAGTGATGGGGATTTCGTACCTGGCCGGCGGTGTCGTCTCCTGCACGTCGATACTCGCCGGACTCGGTAGCGGCTTGTCCTCGCCGCCGGGCTCGCGCAGCAGACCCAGTCGCACCCACTTGCGCCAGTCGGGCGCCTCGGGGTCGCGGTAAACCCCGCCGCGACCGGCCGATTCGGACAGCTCCAACGTCCCCTGGTCGCCCATGAAGACCTCGACATGCCCGCCGTAGCCGTTGGTGCAGAGGGTTTCGTATGAAACCGCGACGGGGCCTTTGTCCGTCGCGTACTCCAGGATAGCCATTGCCGTGTCCGGCCACTCGTGCGTCTTCGGATCGTAATAGTACGTGCCGCCCCGTGCGGTGATCGTTCTGGGGGGCCCGCCCAGGAACCAATTGATCACGTCGATCTGGTGGACACCGAAGTCAACGGACGGGCCGGAGCCCAGCCCTCTGTACCACATCCAATTCCTGAACTGGTGCATGGAGCTATAGCCGTGCCTGCCCAGCGTCGCCTCATCGAGGGCCCATCGCCTCGCCCATCCCCGATCCTTGCGGGCGGGATGATGCCACCGCCCATTGACGGCAGTGAGCCGGCCCAGAAGATTGGCGGCCTCCAGTAACTGCGTTTGCCCGTGGCGATATCGTGGATTGCTTCGCCGCTGCTGGCCGATCTGTAGGAGCTTGCCGGCCTGGCGTGCGGCCTGGACCATCCGGCGGGCCCCCTCGATCGTGTTGGACATCGGCGCCTCGCAGTAGACGTGAAGACCGGCTTCGAGGCATGCCACCGTCTGCTCGGCATGACAGAAATCGGGCGTGGCGATCAACACGGCGTCGAGGTCCTTCTCCTTGTCGAGCATCTCGCGGTAGTCGACGTAGCCGTGGACCTCGTGGCCGTAACGGCCCAGCAAACCGACGGCGCGTTTGAGATTCAGGTCCTCCCAGACATCGCAGACCGCTGCGATGCGAATGCCGGTTTCGACGCCCATCTTGAGGCAGAGGTTCAGCAGGACTTCGCCCTGGGCGCCGGCTCCGATCAGCGCGACGTGGATGTCATCGCCGTTGTCGTGGCCGGCCGAAGCAGCAACGGATGACGAGACAACCAGGCCCGCGCCGGCCGCCGCCGTGGAACGAAGGAAACTGCGTCTGTTCATAGAGGAACTCCCGCCTGGCACAACCTGCGCGCCATCTGGAAAACCCGGCGTCGTGCGGGATCAGGCATACCAAGGCCGCACGCGATTGCGGACCTCATCCATCGCCAGGATCCGATTGGCGATGATCGTGTTCTCGATGACCTGGAAGTCGAACATGCCCACGGCCAGGAAATCGGCGCCGCCCTTGAAGCAGAATTTGAAGGCCGATTCGGGGTGAATGGCGCCGGCCGCCAGCGTCTTGAAAGCGATCCACGGCTTCTTCTTGCCCGCCATCAAGGCCTCGGTCTTGTCCGGAAACAAATCGTAGATGTTGTCGTGGTACTCGTTGTGGTCGTTGGACCGTTCCGCATCGACGGACCAGTGCTTGCGGTTCTCTCGCGGGTGGGCCGACCAGTAGTTGTCGTGATGGAACGTCTTGAAGTAATAGTCGGGCTCGATGCCGTATTCGTCGCCGACCTCGATGACCTTGACGTCATGACATCCGAGCCCGGCCGGATAGCCCTGCTCTTTGATATACTCGACCGCCTTGGCAATGACCTCGATCAACTCGGGCTTGCCCTGTTTCATCGCATGTTCGGTGAAACCTCCCTGGGTGTACATCGTCGTGGCGCCCTCGTCGATACTGCGGTCGATGCACTCCTTCATCCCGCTCCATGTGGGTTTGCCCAGACGCGACCAGTCGTCGCGCACACCGACGACGGTCTGAAGTTCGCCGCCCCGCTCCCGCTTGTACTTGTTGATGATGCCAAGCTGAGAGGGGTCGGGCGAGATCGTGTCGATTCCGTACTCCTCCATCAGTTCGAGCGTGTCGAACTGCTTGTCCTCGGTCAGGTAGTGCGCGGCCAGAGTGGAAACGTAGAGCAGGTCGCGGTTGTGGCACCACCCGCTGATCACGTTGCCGCCGGCGATGATCCGGCTCATCTGGAGCTTCCCGATCTTCCCGGTAGGAATCTTGGGTTCGTTCTGCGTGGTCTTCCTCAACTCTCGCGTCTTGCTGCCGTCGTCCTGCACGGCCGCCAGCAGGTTCTTCTCCTCGAAGCTGCGAATGCCGGCATATGCGGCCCCCGCGGCAATGGATTGGCCCAGGAAACTTCGCCTGTCGATTCTGCACACCATATTGCGACGCTCCTTATTGCCCTGCCCACGATGCGATCACGCCCGTACGAACCTCCGCGCTCGACATCAACGCGATGAGATCATGGTAGCCGAAGCAGACGCTGGAATCAAGGGGTGCGTGGGAGGTCCAGCACAGATGGCAGCGAGGGCGCCTATGGCACCCAATACAGCAGGGCCGCGTGCGCATTGACCACACCCCAGCCGTACTCCGGGTCCCAGCCGGGCGGCCCCACGTCCCGCGCTGTGCCTTCGATCGCGGCACGGACGGCGTCCGGGTCCGTCACGCCCTGGGAGATCAGCAGCGCCGCGACCCCGCTGACGTGCGGCGCCGCCGAGGAGGTGCCCTGAAAGAAGTAGTAGTTGAACGTACCTGGATCGACGGTGAAGGTCTGTTGGATGATGCCGTCGGGGTAGCCGTCGCGGTTCTGATCGACCCGCAGGTCGCCCCCGGGCGCGACGACGTCCAGATGGGGGCCGGTGCTGGAGTAATACGCTCTGGTGTCATCGTATCGAACGGCGCCGACCGCGATGCAGTAGTCGTTATGCGCTGCCGGATAGGACGGCAGGTTGCCGTCCACGAAGTTGTTGCCGGCCGCACAGACAATGGTCACTCCCCTGCCATAGGCGAAGGCAAGGGCCTGCTCGATCGCGCGGGAACGGTCAGGGCTGCCAAAGCTCATGTTGATCACATGCGCGCCGTTCTCGGCCGCATGATAGATGCCTCGCGCGATGTCGAACGAATTGCCCACTCCTTTGTTGTCGAGCACTTTGATCGGCAGGATCGAACAACCGAAGGCGATGCCCGCGACGCCGCGTGCGTTGTCCGTGCTCTGCGCGATGGTCCCGGCGACGTGCGTTCCATGCCCCTGATCGTCGTTGGGATGGGCATCATCGTTGACAAAATCGTAGCCGGCCACGAACGACGTCTGCGCCAGGTCGGGCGCCTGCCGAAAACGGCCGTGGTCCTCGTAGGCAACCCCTGTGTCGAGAACGGCCACGATCACGTTGGGATCGCCCGTCTCGATGTCCCAGGCTGCCTCCATGTTGATCCCCCCGGTCACCTCGTTCTGTAGGTTCCATTGGTAGGGGGAATAGAACGGATCGTCGGGCACGAAGTAGATGCTCGCGAAGTAGTTCCGCTCCGCATATTCGACGGCTGGTTCGGCCTCAAGAAGCGAGACGATTCGCTCCAGCCTCACGCCCGGAGAGAGGCCCACGCGGTGGAACCCGCCCGGCTCGCAGGTCTGCATTATGAAACAGCCATACCGGCCCAGAACCGAATCTCTGTCCTCCTCGATAACGCCTCCGGAGAACTTGACGATGATGCTTTCCGGACAGTACCGAGGCAGCGGGTCGAGGACTTGGTTGCCGCCTGATCGGTGGCCTCCTGCGGCCTGCATCACTGCGATGGGAGTGTTGCTCCTTTGTGCCCACGCCCCCGGTCCGCAGATCGGTGAAGATAGGACGACAATGGCGACCAGGAAGAACCGTCTGAACATGCCATCACCCCTTTCACGGGCTCTTGGCCCCTGAAGGCACGTACGACCCGTGGCAGGCTGCGGTTCACCCCCCTTTCCCGCCGAACGGGAAACGGCGTCTCTCACGCCCCGCCAGGACGCCGGCCAGCCTCCGACAAGGGAAGCTTGCCTGCGGTGGGGTTTGGCCTATAATGGCAGAGACGGCATGCACGACACGGTCAACGAGTTAAGGAACGCAATGGATTTATCGATCGTCATACCGGCCTATGAGGAGAGCAGGAAGATTGCCCGTGACATTGAGGCCGCCGCCCAATTTCTCAAGGGCAACGCTCTCGCCGGCGAGATCATCGTGGTCGACGACAGCAGCCAGGACAACACGGCGGAGGTCGCGAGGAAGGTCGGTGTCCCCTCAGAAGTCCGTCTCGACGTCCTGCGCTATGAGCCGCATCGCGGCAAAGGCTGCGCCGTCCGGACGGGCATGACGGCCACGACGGGCCGATACGCCATGTTCGCCGACTGCGGATTGTGCATCCCCTACGGCAACGCCCTTCAGGGACTCGAAATGCTCCAGAAGGATCGGTGCGACATCGCGCACGGCTCCAGGCGGCTGATCGCCAGCGACATCCTGCGCGACCAGCCCCGGCACCGCCGTCTGTTCTCGCGCACGTTCAAAGCCGTGGTCCGGACCCTCCTCGGCGTCCCCCGGCAACTGAGCGATACGCAATGCGGTTTCAAGATGTACAAAGGCGACGTGGCCAGGACCCTGTACGGCCAATGCGTCACCGACGGGTTCATGTTCGATATCGAGATCATCCTGCGGGCGATCCGGCAAGGCTACCGCATCAGCGAGTTTCCCGTCGAGTGGGCCTGCGACCTGGACAGCCGGCTGTCGGTCACGCGAACGCCCTGGCCCGTGCTGGCGGAATTGCTCGAACTGAGACGAGCCCTGTCGCAGAACAATCGCAACGTCGGTCAGGACGGCGCCAATCCGCATCCGAAGGCGTCCAGCTAATAGACCAGTTCGCCCTCTCGCCAGGGCCCGACGGCGACGATACGCTCGCCCCGTTGCGCGTCGGGATCGGTCGGCACGATGAGCAGGCCGGCAATCCCTGGGTGCCTCGCGCAGCAGTTCTGAACCTCCTCAACCGTCATGACCATGAATGCGGTCGAAAGGGCGTCGCCCGTTGCCGCGTCGGGCGCAACCGACCAGGCGGCGATCTTCCCTTCGATCGGCCGGCCGATTCGCGGATCGATGATGTGACTGCCCTTCTCCAATCCAGACCCGCTGACGGCCACGTCCTTCAGGCTCAAACGCGCGAGCGTCCGGCTCCGATCGCGCGGGTCGCTCAGCGTCACCGGCCATCCGGCGGCGCCCTGCGGCGCATCGAGCGCCAGGACCGAGCTGAAACCTCCGTGAATCAGCGCCCGCTCGATGCTCCAGTCTCTCAGCGTGGCGGCCATGCGATCGACGCCATAACCCTTGCCCACGCCCCCGAGATCCACGCGGATCGGACTCGACGCCAGTTCAACCGTGTACCGGCTCTCGTCCAGGCGCAGAAGCGACATGCCGGTGTGTTCGCGCGCGAAGGCCAACTCTTCGGGTGAGGGGGTCCGGGGGTCCTTGTCCTTGTCTCGCCAACAGTCCAAGAGCAGGCCGACCGTCACATCAAAGGCTCCCCCGGTCTGCACGTGGGCCATCGCACTGATCCGGAGGCACTCGAACGTATCGAGGCCGAGCAAGAGCGGTTGGCCGGCCGCGAGACGGTTGATCCTGGCAACGTCGCCGTTCTCAACGTACCGGCTCAGTTCGCGCTCGATCCGGTCCAGCTCATCGAACGCGGCGTCGGCCGCCTGACGCGCATAGACCTTGTTCTCATGCTGAACGAGGATCTCGAACGTCGTCGCCATCGCATGATGTGCGAATCGGTGAACGTCGGGGACCGAGTTCCAATCACTGTGGACGAACGGTCCCGATGGATTCGGAGACGGGTTGTTCGGTTTGTCGGTCATGCATGCCCTCCAACAGTTCGGTCGGGTCGGGCCGCTGCTGGTAGAGTTCCCAAAGATCCTTGCGTACAAAGCCAAGCAATTTGATCTGCGGGCGCAGCCACATATAGTAGGGGTCGTCAAACAAGTACATATACATGCGGCGGTCCCGGGTCGGCGTCTCGACGTAGAGCCGATGAGCCAGAGCCCCTTCCAGATCGTCCGAAATGACGATCAGCGGTCCGATTCCAGGCGGCAGCTCGGCCGACCAGGCGACGGCGTACGACCGCAGATACCAGGGCAGCGGCCAGTAGTCCTTGCCCGAGCAAGCCACCTGGATGGGGACCGACTCGCCCAGTCCGTTCAGGCCGGCAAAAGCCTTGACCTGGTCCACCACCGCAAAGATATCCTCGGTCGTGTGCGCATAGACATAGGGATTGCGGCTGTCGGCGTGATAGGTGAAACTGCCACGATAGCTCTGGAAGGCCAAGTGCCCAGCCGCAACGGCCAGCAACCCGGCCACCACCATGCGGGCAGCCGGCCGCCGCACCCAGCTCAGCAGGGCAACCGCACCGGCGCCGGCCAGGAGAATCATGCCGTGCAAGAAGCCCAGAAGGCACCATGGTGTCTTGTAGGGGATGGCGGAGTAGACCGCCGTCAAGGCCACCGTGTACATCGCGATGAACCGAATCAGGCGTGCGTCCAGACCGCAGATGGGCTCTCCTCGGACGGCCACGACAAGCCCCACGATCGCCAGCAGAAGGATCGCCCCTTCGCTCCAGGCCGGACCGCCATCGTATCGGGCGAAGGCGAGCGTCTGAACGTAGTAGTGCCACGGATGAACGTGCGTGGTATCGTGCCCGCCGCCGCGCGCCAGGTACGTTGCGTACGTCAGATACGAATCCCAGATCCCCTGAGACCGCGTGAAGAACGACGAGTAGAAGACCGCCGAGACGCCGAGGGCCGCCACCAGACCGACCACGACGTGCCAGAGCGGCACAGCCGCCAAGCTGCCACGCCACGATCGCTGCCTGGCAAGATGGATCAGAGCCAGCAGCATGCCGGCCAGTCCCATGGCGCCGAAGGCAATCACGCACGTCTCCTTCGTTGCGTGCATCAGTCCCAGAGAGAGGCCGGCCGAGATCATCCACGCGAGAGCCTTCGTTCGAGCGTAGCGGTAGCCTGAGACGATGGCGCCGAACGTGAGACAGACCAGCAACGTCTCCTGGATGTAGTACCGGCTGTAGAAGAACATCGCCGGCGAGACCGCCGTAAACACCGCGGCCACCACGGCCGCCGGCCCCAGACCCGTCAGCAGGAATGCGGTCAGCCCAATCAGAGTCGCGCCGAAGACAACCGGAACAATGCGAAGGGTAACCTCGGTGATCTCACCGTATGCCTGCCGGCCGGACAGCCAGGCGGCAAGCAGAGTGGAGTAGTTCAACGTCGGACCGTGGTATTCATACGGGTCGTACTCATATGCACCCGTATCGAGAAGAGCGCCGAACTTGTCGGCATGCACGGCCTCATCGGTGTGCATGGGCCGCATGGACAAACGTGGCACTCGGGTCGCGAACGCCCCGAGTGCCACGATGAAGATCACGAACCCATATAGTCCGGCCCCTCGGCCAGAAGGGACCCAGAGCGGTCGTTTCATTCCGCCGGAATGCCCCAGACCTCAACTTCGATGTAGTGATTCAGGTCGTTGCTGGTGTTGCCGTTGCTGTAGAGCCGAACGTACCGACCTTTGGGCATGCCCTGAGATACGCAGTCGATCAATTCGCCCTCGGACGTCTCGGTGTAGTGCATGTCGCTGCCGATCCCGAGACCGGAGGAATTGTCGATGTCGTTGTTGAACACGGTCGTAACGTCCGTGATGAAGTCGGGATCGTTGGAAACCTGCACCACGACGTCGAAGTACACTCTCGGCTGCTTGTGATAGTGCCAGACCACGATGGCGGCGATTTCCGCCTGCTGTTCGAGGTCGATCTGCACCCATTGCAGGAACGGCCCCAACTCGACATAGCTGCCGTCTGCGGCCTCCTTGTCGCCATCGGTGATCATTTCGAGATCACCGATGATGGGCTCCTCGTCGCTGGCCGACACCGGCTTGTTCAGCGACAGAAGCCGCGTGCCGACGGGCGCCAGGAACGGCGGACGGGGCTTGCCGGTGGGCTTCCTGAGGTTGGGCACGCGTGTATCCTGCGGCGTCCCGACGAACATCGGCTTGGGCAGCTCAATCTCGAGGGGAACCATCTGGGTCGCCGACTGAACCGCCTCCTGGACTTCCTCGACCACCTCTTCGACTTCTTCCTTGGCCGCTTCGGCCAGTGCCGCAGCCGCAGAAGACTCTTCCGCAGCGGCAGGCGCCTGTTCAACCGGGGGCTGTGGTGGCGGTGCCGGCTCCTCCGAGTCCTTACAGGCTGGACCGAAACAAAGAGCCACGGCCAGCAGCGCCAGACAGATTAGTTTTGCCGTCGAACCTGCATTCCTCTTTCTCATTTCCTTGACCTCAATAAGCCCAAAACTCTCGATTCGTAATTCGCTGACCCGGCCCGCGCGACTCACGCCGGCTCCAACGACAAAGGACCAGCATGATATCGGCCGGCCGCTATCCTGTCAAGTTGCGCTCGACGGGTTTTTGTTACATCTCGCCGGAACCGGTTTCTGCTCGTTCCTCGATGGTCCGTTCAATGGCCGTTGTGCCGGCCTGGGCGTGCAAACAAGAACAGGGGCTTGATCTCAACCAAGCCCCTGTGTTCACGGACAATGCGGATACAACCGGCTGATTCTGCCTATTTCTTCTCCGACCCGGGCCCGTCAAGGACCTCCTGCGCCTCGGTTGCCTGAGGCGAAGCCGGCCCCTTATCCAGCTCGCCCGACGCCTTGGGCTCCGGCGAAGGCATGGCCACCACCGGCGGTTGGAGCCCGGCCTTGGCCAGGACGAAATAGATCACGGCACCAACAATGAAGGCCACCAGCGGCGCAGCCGGAATGTTGGCCAGCCCGACCAGCGGCGCGATTCCCACGATGAACCCGACGGCCCACGAGATCCAGCCGGCCTGGTTCCAACCCTTGCGAGGACCAGCCCATTTCTTGCCCGCCAGAAGATAATCCACCATCATGGCCCCGCAGATCGGCCCGAACGACGCGCCGATGACGGTGAAGACGTCGCCAGCCCTGCCGGCCCAACCCGTCACCGCGAGAATGACGCTGACCGCCGTTCCAATTCCGACCGAGACAAAGGGGTTCACTTTGGGCAGAGTCGTCTTGAAACTATTGGCGGCGATGAACGAGGAGAAACACGCCGGTGGGAAGGCCGCAACGGCCAGCAACAATGCCATCGTGTTGCCCGCTCCCGGAGAACCCATCACCGTTCCCATGAAACCCGGATCGGCAGGATTGACCGCATAGGTGCCGCTTGCCCCAAAGGCGCCAGCGGCAATGAGCAGAGCCGCACCGGCCGAAACGATGCCCGCCCCCGCAATGCCCACGAGGCCGCCCATTTGGACATCCTTGCCGTCAACACTGTTCGTGCCAAAATCCACGCCGGCGGCACCAGCCGTAGCAAAGAACCCGACCACGAACGTAATGGACAGCGCCAGGACACCGAAGAAGCTCAGGCCCGTTGCATCAGCGGCCTCGGGTGAGGTTCCTGCCGCAACGAACGCCGCCGCATCGAAGTCGCCGATGGTACCGAGTGTCTTGACAAGCAGAATCAACAGGATCGCCAAGGGAATCAAAGGCAGAAATGTCGCAACCTTCGCAACGTACTGAATGCCTTTGAGCCCGACGAAGGCAGCCAGAACCGCCCACAGAACCGCAATCACCTGCTGAGCAAGGGTGCTGCCCCCGAACAGTGGAGCCAGAACCAGCGATGCGAAATAGGCGTTAACGCCGAGCCACCCGAACTGAAGGATGCCCATCAAGAACCCGGGCATGAGGAAACCGCCTTGGGTTCCGTAGGTCGAGCTGCCAACCACATAGAGAGGCAGACCCGTCTTGAGCCCCAGCATACCCGGAACGAGATAGAACAGGAAGTGGCAGAGCAACGCGGCAACAACGAGCCCGAGAAGGGCAACTCCCACCCCCTGGGCAAGGGTTCCGCCCGGTGCAACGCCGCCGCCGCTGGGCGCCTGGCTCCAGAAGACGAACCAGAGGAAGATGCCGGCGTAGGTCGGCGCGGTGTTCTTGTACCAGGGGGCCCGGTTCTCCGGCGGGTTGGCCTTGGCCATGCTCAGATAACTTGGCAGCGTTCCATTACTCATGATCGGCTCTCCTAAATCATATACCCCGACTCACTTACGTCCACATATAGAATCGGCACATGGTCAACGTTTGCAACAGGCAAAGTGGGGTATAGGCACCAGAACGCGGCCGGATATCGGTCCGTCGTCTGCTGCACGCCTTTTCTCCCCATATCTGCTTCCGGCCGTCGTGCCGGCTGTCAGAAAACCCAAGAACCAATCGCTCGGAACCGCTTCGACCGGCCCGCCAGGAACACGGAGTCCGGTCACAAGACCGGCAAAACGCGGCACACAGGCCCACTCATTGGGCCATTCGGACCCGCACCGCCAGATACGTGTGAAGGATCACTACAACGAAAAACGCCACACTCGTCCACCGATGGATCGCCAGGGCCAGTTCCTGATAGTACGTCCCGAACAGGGGATACATGCTCAGCACGATCGATAGAATCAGCGGTAGCGCCAGGGCGACGATGGCCCAGAACATCATCTTCTGTATGGTGTTGCTGCATTTGCAGGGGCCCTCAGGCTCCGCAAGGTGCAGTCGCGTCACACGGCGAAGAAGCCGCTGCACGCATGGGCAGTCTCCTGCGATGAATCGATGGCCGCTGGCCCAGGTGATCGCCAGGATCGCCAAGCAGAAGGCGAAGATCGGCGCGAACGTCGCATGGATCATCATGAGGTACCCGGAAATGTGCTCGCCTCGCACCAGAACCGGCCAGAAACCCGTGAAGGCCAAAACCACGAAGCACACCACCGCCAGCAGATAGCACAGCTTCTTGAGGGCCCCCAGAAAACTGCTGCGCTGCTCGATCAGCAGCAGACTGAAGGCGTGTACGAGTCCACGAATGGCGCCCGAACCACCCCGACACTCCGACGTGGCTGGAAAGGCGAACCAGTGGACGACGACGCCGATGAGAGTGGCCAACAGCACAAGGATCGATACGGTCTGAAACATCTGGATCACTCACCCAAACAGAGTCTATTCGTCTTCGGCCAGAACTCTGGCAACGGCCCCCAGCGCCCTGAGTCCGTACAGCAGCAGCACGACGCCCAGAACAGCCGAGGCCCCCAGCGCCACCACCTTGAACCACGGGCGGAACACGAACGACGCCGAGAACGCCCACGCATAGAACGGGCGGATATCCTGGAAACCAACCATCGGTTTGGTCGCCACCCCGTCGGAGGCAACCGGACTGTCGACGGCAACACGTCCGAAAAAGAACGGTGCATCAGTGGCGTGGCAGTCGGTGCAGTAGCGCACGCCCAGCGATTGGGCCGCCGGTCGCACATCATGAGCAATGGGCCACATGTAGGGCTCGCCCGCCGGATGGTCGGCCTGCTCAATGAGACCGTCGCCGTCTTCCGCCAGCCGGTAGAGCGTGCCGCCAGCCACATAGACCACGTCGTCCTCGACCGTCTCATGCAACGCCTGGAGCGCTGCGGCCACCTGCTCGGTGGACAAGCCGGGCCAGTCTCCATCTGCGCGCGACTCGACATCCTCGAAAACCCCACCCAAGACACTTCTCGCCACGTCCAGCGCCACGGGCTTGACCTCGCCGTCCACCTCGGTAGCCCAGTAGGCGGGCCAGATCATCTTCTGCGGCACGATCTTGCCATCCTTTTCGGCAAAGACCGGGGCCAGGATATGCGGCAGCATCGTCTCCGATGTGTTCACGTTCGGAGTGCCCAACCGATGCGAACGTGAGGTCTTGGCCAACACGGTCTGGTCCTGCGGCCAGGGCCCGGAGTGGCATGCGGTGCAACTGAGCCGGTCAAAGTGAACCGGAGGCAATCCAGCATGTTGCGGGATCGGGGCAGCGAAACGCCCGGCCTTTGGAACCCCCTCGTCGCCGGGCAAGTGACAGCCTTCACATGTCGTGGTCGCGGTCAGCGGGTTGTCTGAATGGGCGTTCTCGCCGGGATAGCCCCGGACGGTGGCGTGATCGACACCGCTGCGATGACAGTCAACACACGTCATGCCGGCCTTGAGATGGACGTCTTCGTCAGCCAGCCACTTTTCGTAATGCCCATGATCCGTCGCGTCGTCCGTGTAGTACGCATTCGAATGGCAGTAGTAGCATCGGTGAGCCGGCACTTCATGAAGGATGTCAAACAAGACGTGGGCGTCGGCATTGAACGCCGATTCACGGTAGATAACCCGCGGTTCATTGTCAAGACCCTCGGGCATGAACGGGTCGTACGCGATGGACATTGCCGCCGCCGACCCTTTGACGGCGGCGAACTCACACGCCGCCGAAGCCGCCCAACGATAGTTCAATCGGGTGGTCTGGACCGCCCAGCCGTCGACCCCGCCCATGTCCTGTCCGTAATGGCCGTTGTGGCAGGCCAGGCAGTTGACTTCCAGCTTGCCCGAGATATACTGCCGCCCGATATCCTCCATTTCCGTTGCCGGGGTTTCGCCCGGTCCGCCTCCGGGCATATGCCGGCCGAACATCTGCGTGAACCGATAATCGCTGATCCCCAGGTCAGCCGGGTGATGAACTCCCGGCCAGCGGCGATGGGACAGGGGCAGTTGGATTCCCAGACGCGGCTCGATGAGGATCCAGGGCTGCCCCGGCCGACCGGCGGGGACATTGGGATCGACGGCATTGAAGTGCCAGCCACGGCTGATGACGTCGTAGCTGTGGCATTCGCCGCAGGTGTACTTCGTCGAGAAAGGCAGCAAGGGGTCCGCATCGAGAGTGATTTGCCCGCCTTTGCCGCCGTCCTCATCCTCGGCGAAAAGTGGGATCACGTGGGTTGGATGGGCGCGGCTGCCATCACTCTTGTCGCCCATCAGGCCTGCCGCCGGTGAGGCCAACTCCTCGGCCAAAACCGCCGACAGAGCCAACACCGGCACCAGGACAACGGCTGGGATCACTTGGCTTCTCAAGGCTGTCCAATTCCTTTCTTGAGAGAGGATCGGGCGTCTGTCCGACGCCCGATCCTCGAATCGACAAACTCGATCTACACGTGGAACTCGTCCTTGCTGAACGCAAGTCGGCGTTGGGCCTCTACCGCCTCGTTGACTTTCAACACCATGACGGCAGTTTCGTAGCCGATCTCGCCCGGACACGTCAGTTTGGCCTTGCCGCGCATGGCATCGAAGAAGTTCTCGAGGTGCGGCTGATGGTAGGGCTTGCCCCCCATATCGACCGGGATTTCATACGCCTGCGCCGGCACCGTCTCGCGCACGTCCAGAACCGCGTGCGCTTCCTCTTTCGCCTCTGGCACCAGCGGCTCCTTGATGATGCCCAGCTTGACCCATCGGTCCCACTCGGGGACATGCGCGCCCTGTTCACGATATACCGAACCACGGGCGGCCGCCTCGGAGATCGCCAGCGTACCTTGATCGCCCATGAACGTTTCGTAGTACCCTTGGCTGCTGTTGGTCGTCAGGACCTGGTAGAACGCACGAACGACGCCCTCTTTGGTCTCGAAGTCAAAGATCGCCAAAACGGTGTCGTACCACTCATGCGTGTTCTTGTCGTAATAGTCGGTCCCTCCACTGGCGATCACACCGCTGGGCAGCGCATCGAGGAACCAACTGTAGATGTCGATCTGGTGCGAACCGAGGTCCACGATGGGACCGCCGCCCAAACCTCTATACCAACGCCAGTTGCGGAACTGCTCCATCGATTTGAAGCCGTACTTGCTGAGCGTGGCCTCATCAATCGGTGCGTTTGTCGGCCAGCCGAGGGGTTCCTGGGCCGCCCGATTCCATTGACCGTTGACTGTGGTGATTCGGCCGAGCAGCCGGCCCTGCCGAAGCAGCTTATCGTAGCAGTGGAGGTAGCGTGGGTTGCTGCGACGCTGGTGGCCGATCTGAAGCAGTTTGCCGGTCCGCTTCTGAACTTCGACCATTCGTTTGGCCTCCGCCAGCTCGTTGGACATCTCCTTCTCGCAGTAGACATCCAGACCCGCTTCCATACAAGCGATGGCATGCTCGGCGTGCCAGAAGTCGGGCGTCGCGACGATCACCGCGTCGATGTTGCCCTTCTCTTTGTCGAGCATCTCCTTGTAGTCGACATAAGTGTTGTTCTTGTGGCCGTAACGATCCAGCAGACGAGAGACGCGCCTCAGATTGAAGGCCTCCCAAATGTCGCAGACCGCTTTGAACCGCACACCCGGAATCTGGAGGCAGGCATTCATCAGGATCTGACCCTGGGCACCGGCCCCCAGCAGCGCCACGTTGATGTCATCCGACGCCGTACCACCGCCTTGGGCAAGAACACTCGGGGCGATCGCCAATCCGGCGCCCATCGCAGCGGTCGATTGCAGGAACCGGCGTCGATCCATACCTTCGTCTTGTCTTTGATCGCTCATTGTCCTCTTATTAACTCCAAAAAGTGAAAACTTCGATTAGCGATGAACTGCCGAAATTTTGGTTCGTTATTATGGTGGCGGCAACGCGGATTGTCAAGCACACTCGCCTGATTTTCCCCGTCGTCCGATAATCGCCGCCACCCGTACACTGGCAAACCTTCCTCAGACGGCTCTCATTTCAGCAAGGGCTTCACCACGATGTTGCGATAGGCCACCGGCCCGTGGTTGCCCTGGAACATCAGCGGCCCGGTTGCCGATTCCCTGCCCGTCAGGCCCCCCGGCGTCTGCTGAGGCATGACGAGGTTCTCGTGCAGCACCTGGCCGTTGAGCTCGACCTTGACGAACTCGGCGTTCTTCGTCTTGTTGCCGTTGCCGTCGAACCGCGGGGCTCGCCACTCGATGACATACTGCTGCCACTCGCCCGGCTTCTTCGAAGCGTTGACCGGCGGTGCGTGGCCGCCATAGATCGCGCCCATATCCCCGCTGCCCATCTTCTCTCTGCCGTAGCTGTCGAGCACCTGAACCTCGTACTCGCCCATCACGTAGATGCCGGAATTGGAGCCTTGGGGCACCATGACCTCGACCTCGATCCGGCAGTCGCCGAATTTGGCCTTCGTGTAGATGTCCTGGCTGTCGCCGTTCTTGACGGCCAGATTGATCATCTCGCCGGTCCCTTCGACCTTCTCCAACTGCTTGGGATCGCTCGCAGAGACCTTGGCCTTGCCAACGGTCCACAGGTTCGCTTTGCCCGAACGGGCGCTCGTGGTCCACTCGTCGAGATTCCGGCCGTTGAAGACCAGCACCGCGTCGCCGACCTCGCCGGCAAGCTTCCGGATCCGAATGTCGCGGAATTCCACAACCATCGGCGGCCCGGAGTGGATCTGCAGAGCCAGCAGACCGGTCCGCGAGGAGCCCTTGCCATCTTGCGGATCGAACGGATTGACCTGGCGGTCGTTGTCGATTAGCTCGACGGTCTGGTAACCGTTGAGGAAGTGCTTGATATGGTTGCCCTCGCAGACGATGGTGTACTGGTTCCAGTCCTTCTCGCGGTAGTAGCCGGTTTCGATCAGGGCCTTCCGGTCGTTGACGTTGCTGATGACCGTCTTCTCGCCCTTCTCGTCGATGACCATGAAGTCGCCGACGTTGACGAGCCAGCCCCGACCGGCCTCATGGTAGAGGAAGCCGACCGTGCCCTGCGTGTTGTCCACCTCGGCCTGGTAGCCGCCGATCCGCCACTTGTCCAGCTCCTTGCTGCGATACTGGACGCCGGAGTTGCCGCTGGGAATGCGGAACTGAATCTTCAACTCGAAATCGCCGAGGATGCCGTCGCGATAGACGAGGAACGTATTGCCCTTCGTGGGATTCTCCGGGGTCGTCTCGCCGCGGATGACGCCCTCGCGAACCGACCACAGACGTGGATCGCCGTCCCAGCCGGCCAGGTCCGTGCCGTTGAAGATCCGCTGCCACTGGTTCACACCCAGCTCGTAGGCGACCTTGTCGAAGAAGGTGACGCACTGGGCGATCTCCGGCATGGAGTTCAGCCAGTTGTGTTCGTACTCGACCGAGAAACTGCCCTGGAAGCCCTGCCGCGCCATCTCCTCAAGGACCTCTCGGGCCTTGCTCTTGCCCGTGCCCCAGGGCACGTCATGGGCACGCTTGTTGCCAAACTCCGTGAGATCCTTGAAATGGAAGCTGATGATCCTTCCCTCGAGCTTCTTGACGGCCTCGACCGGGTCCACGCCCGAGCGGGTCCAGTGCCCCGTGTCGGCACAGGCGCCGATCCACTTGCTGCGCCCTTCAACGAGCCGCAGCACCGTGTCCGGATTCCAGTAGAAGGAGGGCTCCGGATGGTTGTGCAGGGCAACGCTGATCTTGTACTCCTGGCAGAGCCTGTCGATCAGCTCGATGGCGTCCTCCGGCGGCTCCGAGACGATCGTCTCGATCCCCATGTCGCGGGCGAAGTCGAACACCTTGCGGCACTCAGCCTCGTTGTTCGGCAGGCCGACCACACCGTAGTTGATCAGCTTGACGCCCCTGCTCTGGAGCATCTGCTTGACGGCCTGCCGCAATTCCGGGCTCATGTTGTGGTGGAATTGTGCATCGCCGTGCTTGTCGCTGAGCCTCTGGCCCGGATAGGCCTCGATGTACTCCATGCCCAGCGCCCAGGTCTTGTCCACCGCCTCGAAAAACGTGAATCGATTGAAGCTGTACGCCTGCATCCCAAGGCGCCATTGCTCCTTCGCCTCGGCGCCGGGGACACCCATGCCGCCCAGACAGATCGCCGCTGCCAGGACCATTGCTACCGTCATCCGTTTGCTCATCTGGAACTCTCCTGAACACACAATCTCGTGGCTGCACCTTTGCGTTTTTCGCTACAGGACCCATCCTTGGCGATACCGCCGGCGCAGATGCTCGTTCACTTCCGGCATGTTCGTGACCTTCATGGCCGCGCTGTCCCATTCGATCTTTCGACCGGCCTTGGCGGCGATGTTGCCCAACAGGATAGCCTCGGTCAATGGACCGGCGTAGTCGAAATTCGACAGGGGCTTGGGCCCGCCCTTACACGCCTCGACCCATTCGAGGTAGTGGCCGTTGGCCCCCTGCTTGAACCGCCGAATCCACGGATCGGGCATCTTGATCCCGCGCATCTTCGAGTAGGGAATCAACTCGGGCCGACTGCCGTGCGGCAGCAGCAGCGTCCCCTTGTCGCCGTAATACAGGCCGCCCTGATCGGGCAGATTGCGCCCGTCTTCCAGCTCGCTCGGTCGCGGCGGCCGATTGTCTCCGTCGAACCATCGCACCGTCACCGCCGGACGGTCCCCACGGGCGGGGAATTCCCACGTGATGATCGTCTTCGTCGGATACGTTTCGTCGCTGAACGGACCGGGTTGCGCCTCGATGGTCGTCGGCGCATCGAGATCGAGGGCCCACCAGGCCGGGTCGATGATATGGCATCCCATGTCGCCGAGCGTCCCGGTGCCGAAGTCCCACCAGCGCCGCCAGTTTCCGGGCAGATAGGTCGGGTGATACGGCCGGAAGGGCGCCGGTCCGAGCCAGAGGTCCCAGTCGAGCGTCTCCGGTACGGGCGGCGTGTCCGTCGGACGCGTGCCGCCGCCCCAGTTCTTGCCGCTCCAGAGGTCCACCTTGTGCACCTTGCCGATCAGGCCGGATTGGATCATCTCGACCATCGTCTTCATTTCCGTCGTCGCGTGAAGCTGGGTCCCCATCTGCGTCACGACACCGTGCTCGCGAGCCGCCATCGTCAGACGACGCACTTCGTACACGTTGTGACAGAGCGGCTTCTGGCAGTACACGTGCTTGCCCCGTTTCATCGCAGCCATCGAGGCGACGGCGTGGATGTGGTCCGGCGTCGAAACGCTTACGGCGTCGATGTTCTTTTCCTCGGCGTCGAGCATCTTGCGGAAGTCGCGATACTTCCTGGCTCCGACGAACCTCTCAAACGTGCCGGCCGCATGCCGCCAGTCCACGTCGCACAGCGCGACGATGTTCTCACCGGAAAACTGGCCGACGTCGCTGGCCCCCATGCCGCCGATACCGATGCAGGCGATGTTGAGCTTCTCGCTGGGCGCGACGTGGTTCGGCCCGCCCAGCACGTGACGCGGGACCACGGTGAAGGCGGCCACTGTCGCCGCACTCCCGAGAAACCGCCGTCTGGTGATTCGTCCTTCTTTCATCGTAGCTATCCTTCAACTTGGTCGGTGATTGAATCTCGTCGGCTTACAACGTCCAGCCTTCGCGATATTCCTTGCTCAAATACTTGTTCGCTTCGGGTACGTTGGTGAACTGGAGCTTGTCGGCATCCCAGAGCAGTTTCGTGCCCAGGTACTTGTCCGCCTTCAGCTCCGGGCGGAGGGCGATATTGCCCATCAGCACGACCTGTGCCAGCAGGCCGGCATGGTCGGGGAAGTTCGAGCCGGCGGGCTTGCCGCCCTTGCACGCCTGAATCCACTCGACATAGTGGCCGGGCGAGCGCTCCAGCTTCTGCGGCGGCTTGCCATAGTCTTTCTGCCGAGACTCCGGCAGCAGACGGCCGCCATACAGCTTGCCTTTGTCGCCGATGTAGAGCGCGCCGTTGGTGTCCCAGCGACGGCCGTTCTCCAACTCCGGCGGCCGAGGCGGCTTCATTCCGCCGTCGTACCAGTGCAGCGTCACCGGGGCCAGGTCACCGCGGGCGGGGAACTCGTACGTCACGCGAGAGGCGACCGGGTAGGTCTCATCGTTGACGAGGGTGCAGCAGGCCTCCACACTCGTCGGATATCCCAGCTTCAAGGCGCGGAACACCGGATCGATGCTGTGGCAGCCGATGTCTCCGAGCGCTCCGGTGCCGAAATCCCACCAGCCCCGCCAGACGAACGGATGATAGACCCTTTGCACGAAGGGGCGCATCGGGGCCGGACCGATCAGAAGGTCCCATTTGAGTGTATCGGGGACGAAATCGTTGCCCTGCGGCCGATCCACACCCTGCGGCCAGTACCACTTGTTGGTCCCGTTCAGCGGTCGGTCCGTCCAAATATGCACCTCGCGCACCTGGCCGATCGCCCCGTCCCAGATCGTTTCGCACAGCAGACGAGTCCCTTCGGACGCCTGGCCCTGGTTGCCCATCTGCGTGGCGACACCCGCCTGCCGGGCGGCGTCGGCCAGCATTTTGGCCTCGCGCACCGTATGGGTCAGCGGCTTCTCACAATACACGTGCTTGCCCCGTTTGATTGCCGCCAATGAGGCCGGCGCGTGCATGTGATCGGGCGTCGCAACGACCACGGCGTCGATGTTCTTCTCCTCCTTGTCGAGCATTTCGCGGAAATCGTAGTATTGCTTGGCGTCGGGATAGCGCCGGAACGTCCCCGCCGCATGCCGCCAATCCACGTCGCACAGCGCAACGATGTTCTCGCTCTCCATCTGCCTCAAATCGCCGGCGCCCTGCCCGGCGACGCCGATGCCCGCAATGTTGAGCTTCTCGCTGGGCGGCGTGTTGTTCGGCCCACCCAGCACGTGACGCGGAACCACCGTGAACGCCCCTATTGCCGCCGCGGCACCCATGAAATCACGCCGAGATAGTGTCTTGTCTTTCACTGTGCTACTCCTCATTCTGATAATTGCGCCATGGACGATTCTGTTACAGCATCCATCCGTCGCGGTATTCGTCGCGGATGTACCTGTTGGCCTCCGGCAGATTGGTGATCTTCATGTTCGGGCCGTCGCAGTCGAGTTTGAGCCCTTTTTCGTACAACTGCTCTTCCATTCGCAGGGCGATATTGCCCAGCAGAGCCACCTCCGTCAGCGGTCCGGCCCAGTCGAAATTCGCTCGCGCCGCCGGCCCCCCTTTGCACGCGATCAGCCACTCCCTGTGGTGGCCGGGCGAGCGCTCGATCCGCTGCGGCGGCCGGCCGTATTCCCGCATCCGCGCCTCGGGGATCAGGCGATGACCCAGCATCTTGCCCTTGTCACCAATGAAGAGATTGTCGTCCGCCTCGCCGAACTTGCGTCCATCCTCCAGCTCCGCGGGACGCTGCGGCATCAGACCGCCGTCGTACCAGGTCAGCGTCAAGGCAGGCATCTGCTCGCGCGCAGGGAACTGAAAGCGAACGATCGACGTCAGCGGCGCCGTCTCTTCGTTGACCCCGCTGGACGAGGCCTCCACCGTGGTCGGATAGCCCAGCTTCAACGCACGGAAGATCGGATCGAACTGGTGGCAGCCGATATCGCCCAGGACTCCTGTGCCGAAGTCCCACCAGCCGCGCCAACTGAACGGCGTGTAGCATGGATGATACGGCCGTTCTTTGGCCGGTCCCAGCCAAAGGTCCCAATCCAGCGTCGCCGGCACCGGCGGCATGTCACTGGGCCGGCCGATTCCGCGAGGCGAGATGTATCGATTGCACCAGGCATGGACCTCGCGAACGGGGCCGATCGCGCCGTCCCAGAGAATCTCCGAGACGAGCCGATTGCTCTCCGTCGCCTGGCCCTGGTTGCCGAGCTGCGTGGCGACCTTGGCTTCGCGAGCGGCTTCGGCAAGCTGTCGGCACTCCCAGATCGAATGGGCCAATGGCTTTTCGCAATAGATGTGTTTGCCACGTTTGATGGCCGCCATCGCAATCACCGCGTGCGTGTGGTCCGGCGTGGCGATCACGACCGCGTCGATGTCCCTCTGCTCGTCGAGCATCTTGCGAAAGTCGCGCCACTTGCGGGCTTTGGGGTACTTCGCGAACACCCTGCCCGCGTAGGCGTCGTCCACGTCGCACAGCGCGACGACGTTCTCGCTGCGGCACTCGTCCAGATCCCCCTCGCCGCGTCCCCCGATGCCGATGCCCGCGATATTGAGCTTCTCGCTCGGCGGCACGTAGCCAGGCCCACCCAGCACGTGACGAGGAACGATCGTCACTGCGGCCAGACCCGCCGCCGTCCCGATCACCTGGCGACGGGACATCAAAGAACGCGCCCCAACGCACCCTGAATGATCCGAAGAGTTGCGAGCGACGTCCGCACCGATGGTCGTGGGCATTCGCATGATCGGTCTCCTTGAAAGCTGGCCCCTGCGCCGGCCGTCGCACAGGAGCCGTGTCGTGCTGCCAATCGACTGGCTCACTCACATGATGTTGTAGCCGGTGCGATAGAACTTCGTGACGTAGTTATCCGCCTCGGGGCAGTTGGGCGAGCGAAGCTTCGCGGCGTCCCACTCGATGCGCTTTTGCAGACGCACGGCCAGGTTGCCGACGAGCAGCGCCTCGGTGAACGGCCCGGCGTACCAGAAACCGCTCTTGGCGTCTTCGGGCTTGCCCGCCTTGCAGGCCTCGATCCATTCCTTCTGATGGCCGGGCGATCTGGGCAGTGTCTTCGGCGGTCGGCCGTATTCCTTCATATGCGATTCAGGAATCAATCGGGGTACGCCGGCGTGGCTGCCGCCGAGCAGCTTGCCCTTGTCGCCGATGAACAGGATCCCGTTGTCACCGAGATTCCGCCCTTCTTCCAGATCGTCCGGGCGCGGGGGCAGTTTCCCGCCGTCGTACCAGACCATCTTGACCGCCGGACGATTGCCCTTGGCGGCGAACTCGAAGCGGATGATGTTCCAGATGGGCAGCGTCTCGTCGTTGACTCCACTGGTCTCGGCCTCCACGGCGGTCGGCGCGTCCAGGTCCAGCGCGAAGAACGCCGGGTCGGCATTGTGGACGGCCATGTCGCCGATCGCGCCGCAGCCGAAGTCCCACCAGCCGCGCCAGTTGAACGGCGCATAGGTGGCCTCGCCGCCCCGCCCGTTGGGAAACTTCGCATAGGGCCGCCATTGGGCCGGACCGAGCCACAGGTCCCAGTCCAGATGCTCGGGCGCCGGGATCGTCTGCGTCGGTCGGCCGATGCCCTGAGGCCACCAGGGACGCTCGGCCGTGCCGGCCCGATCGCTCCAGACGTGGACCTCGCGGACCGTTCCGATAGCCCCGTCGTTGATGAACTCCCAGTAGAGCCGCAGCCCTTCACCGGCATGGCCCTGGTTGCCCATCTGCGTGACGACGCCCGTCTCTTTCGCCACCTCAGTCATCCGACGGGCCTCATAAATCGTGTGGGCCATCGGCTTTTCGCAGTAGACGTGCTTGCCCATCTTCATCGCCATGATCGCCGCCGGTGCGTGAATGTGGTCGGGCGCGCCGATAACGACCGCGTCGATGTTCCTGGCTTCTTTCTCGAGCATCACGCGGAAGTCGCGGTAGACCTTCGCATTCGGATACCGCTTGATCGTCCCGCCGGCCCGATTCAGATCGACGTCGCAGAGGAACGCGATGTTCTCGCTCTCAACCTGCCGCAGGTCGCCGGCGCCCTGCCCGCCGACACCAATACCGGCGATGTTCAGCTTGTTGTTGGCGGAACTGCCGCCAGCCTGGCCCAACACCCGCTTGGGAACGTACGTGAAAGCCGCCACCGCGGCCGCCGCTCCCATGAAGTGCCGCCGAGACAGACTCAACTCCGAGGTTCCTATGGTCGTGACGTTGTTCGAGCTCATCATGGAACACCTCGTATTTTGGCAAAGGTGCTGCACGTCGGTGTCAACGTGCAGCACCCGTTATGACAACATCTGCGCCGAATCGACTTACATCTCCATCGACCATCCGTCCCGATAGTGCGGATGGACGTATTCGTCGGCCTTCGCGTCGTTGGTGACCTTCATGTTCTCGCCGTCCCACTCGAGCTTCTTGCCGACGTTCTCGGGGCGGATGGCGAGGTTGCCCATCGTGACCATCTCGGTAAACGGCCCGGCGTAGTCGAAGTGCGAGGTGGCCTGGCCACCCGTCTTGCAGGCTTCGACCCAGTTGCCCTCATGGCTGGTGGTGATCCGCTTGAGGGTCTGCGGCGGTCGGTCCTTGGCGAACTCGCGCATCCGCTCGTAGGGCAACAGTTGCGGATTGTCCCCATATTCGCCGCAGCGGAGCACGCCCTTGCTGCCCATGAACAGTACGTTGCTCGACGCCTGGTCGAGGGGCCGACCGGGCTCGAGTTCCTTCGGCCGCGCGGGCTTGAGGCCGCCGTCATACCAGTTGACCGTCACCGCCGGCATCCCTTCGCGCGCCGGGAACTCATAGCGAACGATCGATCCGGCCGGGAACGTTTCGGTGTTGACCGGGGTGCAACTGGCTTCGACGCTGGTCGGGTACTTCAGCTTCAGCGCCCAGAAGACCGGGTCCAATACGTGGCAGGCCATATCCGCCAGCGCGCCGCCGCCGAAGTCCCACCAGCCGCGCCAGTTGAACGGCAGGTAGGCGCGATTGAACGGACGCATGGGCGACGGGCCCACCCAGAGATCCCAGTCGAGCGTGCTGGGAATATCGTGTACTTCCTTTGGCCGGTCGATGCCCTGCGGCCAGACCGGACGATTCGTCCAGGCGTGGACTTCCTTGATCTCACCGATCACACCGGCCCAGATCCACTCACAGATGTCACGGACGCCGTTGCCGGAATGGCCCTGGTTGCCCATCTGCGTAACGACCTTGTACTTGCGGGCGGCCTCGGTCAGGATACGGGCCTCGCCCACCAGCCGCGTCAGGGGTTTTTGGACATAGACGTGCTTGCCGCGACGCATGGCCGCCATGGCAGCGACGGTGTGCGTGTGGTCGGGCGTGGCGATGATCACCGCCTCGATGCTCTTCTCGTTGTCCAGCATCTTGCGGAAATCCTTGTACTGCTTTGCATCGGGGTACCTCTTGAACGTGCCGGCCCCACGGTTCCAGTCGACGTCGCACAGGGCGACGATATTCGCCCCGGCCGCAGCACACGCATTCGTGTTTCCGCTGCCCATGCCGCCGGCGCCGATGGTCGCCACATTGAGCTTCTCGCTCGGCGGGGTGTTGCCCGGACCGCCCAGCACGTGGCGCGGCACGAACGTAAACGATGCGGCCGTTGCGGCCGCCGCCCCTACGAACTGCCGTCGGGACATCCCTGCGGCCTTGCCTTCCACCGGTTTCTTTCCCGTCTTTTCCATAACAGTCCACCTCTAACAAATAACCGAGATGGTGTGCGGAGCACACCTGCTCAGACTCTCATCTGCAACGGTCCCCAGCCGCCGCGAGGTTCGCGCCAGGCCAGGTCGTTGATCTTCGGATCACTGACGATTTCGCCGGCCTCGTTCAGCTCGAGCTTCTTGCCCGCGCGGGCGCAGAGGTTGCCGAGCAGGATGTTGGCGGTCATGGGACCGGCGTAGCTGAAGTTCGACTGGCTGAACTCGCGCGGCTTCTCGCCCCTGCAGGCCATGAAGAACTCCGCGTGATGTCCCGGTGAACGCTCGAGCAGTTGTTCGGGCCGGCCGAAATCTCTGCGCCGCGCTTCAGGGATGATCAACGGGGTTTCCCAGTAATCGCCGATCACCAGCATCTTGCCCTTCGTGCCGATGATCAGGTTTCCGGTCCTCGGCAATTCGCGTCCGTCGGATTTGAGTTCCTCGGGCGTCTCCGGCATGAAGGGCGTTCCGTCGGGGCGATTGCCCTCATACCAGTAGGCCGTGAACCCGGGCCGGCCGTCTTTGGCGCGATAGGTGTTCTTGACCACCATCCCGGCCGGATACTGATCCCGAACCGGTCCGGTCATCTCCACCGGCTCGGCCGTGGCCGCGTAGCCCGGATTCATGATCGAGTAGATTCCATCGGTGGTGTGACAGGCCATATCGCCCAGCGCTCCGGTGCCGAAATCCACCACGCCCCGCCAGTTGAAGGGGTGGTAGGCATTGCCGCCCTTGTAAGGACGCATCGGGGCCGGGCCGATCCAGGCTTCCCAATCCAGGGTCTCGGGGATCGGATCGGACCCTTGCGGGCGGTCGCCCCCCTGAGGCCAGACCGGGCGATTGGTCCAGGTGTGAAACTCTTTGATCTCGCCGACCGCGCCGGCCTTGACGTACTCGTATGCAAGGCGCCACCCATTGCCGCCGTGGCCCTGGTTGCCCATCTGGGTGACCACCTTGGGGTTCTTGGCATAGGCGGCCGCCAGCAATTGCGCCTCGCGAACCGACCAGGTCAGCGGCTTCTCGGTGTAGCAGTGGATCCCCATCGAAACCGCCGTCATCGTCGGGGCAAAATGGCTGTGGTCCGGCGTCGATACGAAAACCACATCGAGCTCCTTGCCGTGGTTTTCAAAGACCTTCCGCCAATCCGTATACCCAACCGCCTTCTCCCACCCTTCTTTGCCGTGGACGCCATTCCACCGAGTCTTGTCGACCTCGGCGAACGCGATGCACTGCAGACCAGCCGCATGGGATTGCCCCGTATGACTGCCGGCCTGCCCACCGGCCGCAATGAAACCGACTTGAAGCTTCTCGTTGAGCCCCTGGGCTCGGATAAGGCGCGGCAAGCCAATCGCGGATACGGCTCCAAACGCAGCCGTGCGCTGGACAAATTGACGACGTGTGATGTTCGTGTTCGACATGAGCATGGCTCCTTAAAATACGCTTAGACCTTCATTTCCAGCGGGCCCCAGCCTGCGCGCGGCTCGCGCCACGCCAGAGCGTTGATGGCGGGGTCGCTGGTGATTTCGCCGGCTTCGTTGAGTTCGAGCTTCTTGCCCGCGCGGGCGCAGAGGTTGCCGAGCTGGATGTTGGCGGTCATCGGACCGGAGTAGCTGAAATTCGACTGGCTGAACTCGCGCGGCTTCTCGCCCCGGCAGGCCATGAAGAATTCCTTGTGATGGCCGGGGGAGCGCTCGAGCAGTTGCGGCGGACGGCCGAAATCTCTGCGCCGCGCTTCAGGGATGATCAGCGGGGTTTCCCAGTAATCGCCATTGACGAGCATCTTGCCCTTGGAGCCGATGATCAGATTGCCGGTTCTCGGCAGTTGACGTCCATCGACCTCGAGTTCCTCCGGAGTATCCGGCATGAAGGGGCGGCCGTTGCCGTCCACGCCCTCGTACCAGAAGGTCTTGAACCCCGGCCGGCCGTCTTTGGCGCGATACGTGCTCTTGACGACCATCCCGGCCGGCCACTGGTCCTTGACCGGGCCGGTCATGATGAACGGTTCGGCCGTGGCCGCATAGCCTGGATCCATGATCGAGTAGATCCCGTCGGTGGTGTGGCAGGCCATGTCGCCCAGCGCACCGGAGCCGAAATCGACCACGCCACGCCAGTTGAAATCGTGGTAGGCCCGGTTGCCCTTGTAGGGGCGCATCGGCGCCGGTCCGATCCAGGCGTCCCAGTCGAGAGACGCGGGGACCGGGTCCGACCCTTCCGGACGGTCGCCGCCCTGCGGCCAGATCGGGCGATTGGTCCACGTGTGGAACTCCTTGATGTCGCCGACGGCGCCGGCCTTGATGTACTCATAGGCGAACCGCCAGCCATTCCCCGCATGACCCTGGTTGCCCTGCTGAGTGACGACCTTGGGATTCTTGGCGTAGGCGGCAGCCAGAAGCTGCGCTTCGCGAACCGACCAGGTCAGCGGCTTTTCCGTGTAACAGTGAATGCCCATCGACACGGCGGTCATAGATGGTCCGAAATGGGTGTGGTCCGGCGTCGAGACGAAGACCACATCGAGGTTCTTTCCATGGTTCTCGAAGACCTTCCGCCAATCCGTATAGCCCTTCGCCTGTCCCCAGCCCTCCTTCTCCAACACGCCACCCCATCGCCCTTTGTCGGTCTCGGCAAAGGCGATGCACTGGCAGCCTTCGCCGTGAGCAGCGCCCGTATGGGCCCCAGCCCGTCCGCCGACGGCGATGAATCCCACCTGGAGCTTCTCGTTGAGCCCCTGGCCCCGGATGAGGCTCGGGAAACCGATCGCTGAGACTGCTCCAAACGCAGCGGTGCGTTTGACAAACTGACGACGTGTGATGTTCGACATGAGCTTGGCTCCCTTTTCCTATGAGAATGTCCTTGTCTGTCACATGATCTACGTTGAATGCCTCCGACGCCCATCCATCACGGACCGACGGACGCACGCAGGCGTTGGCTTCCGGACGGCCCGATCCCTACGGGATTGCGGCCCCGTCGAGCATGCTCCGGGCCTGCTCGCGCAGCATTTCATTTCTCGTGTTTCCAGCCACCTTCGCAAGCAACTCGCGACACTCATGGGGATGCTTGTCGTGGATCCTCTCGGCAATCCTCACAACAGCCGACTCGGCCTCCAACTGAAGCGACGCGTCCTCCAGATACGAGGCGGCCATCTGCAGGGCCTGCAACGTGCCCACGCCACCCAGACCCGAGAGCACGCGCTTCTTCTCCACGGGGTTGGGAGCCAGATCCATCGCCTTGCCGTACAGCGCCACCGTCTCTTCGGCCGATCGGCCCGCGGAATCGAGAAGGCGCACGAAACCGCGCAGCGACAGAACCCTGTGCACCGGACTGTCACTGGTCTGCGCCACCTGGAGCAGCTCGCCGATCGGCTCCGGCGTCGGCCAATCGGACAGCGCCCGGATCGCCGCATCCCGAAGCTCGGCCTCGCGACTGGTCAAGGTCGCCCGCAGGGCGGGCAACGCGCTGTTGTCGCCGATCCGACCGAGCATACGAAGCAGCAACGCCTGATTGCCCGTGTCCGTAACGTTGGGCAGCACGCCCAGGACAGGGGCGGCACGGCGATTGGGATCTTCGATCTTGCGCGCAACGACCGCGACGGTCCGCTCGGCCTCATTGCGATCCGAATCGCTCGCCAGAGTCAGCGCCAGATCGACCAGAGCCGGCAGGATCCCTGGATCGGCGACGACGCGCAGGACCTTGAGCGACTCCGATCGAACCTTCCGGTCGTCATCCGTGGCCGCCTTCAGCAGAGAGGCCACGCCGTCAACGATGTTGCGTTCGCCGACGGTGCGGATCAACTCGACTTTGACCTCGGAGTCGTGGCTCGCCAGACCATGGAGGATGGTCGGGTTCACGTCGGGACCGCGCAGACGATAAAGGCTGTCTCGCGCAGCCTTCTGCTCTTGTCCACGACTGTGGGCCGCGCGACGGGCCAGCATGGCAACCTCGCCGGCGCCGCCCAACGGGCCGACGGCTCGCAGGGCCGCCACGCGAACCGATTCCTCCTGGGCGCGGGTCGCCTCGGCCACCGCCGGCAACGCCCGCGCATCACCTCGGTCAGCCAGAGTCGAGAGCAACTGCACCTGAACCGCGGGCGACAGTTTGGGAAGCTCCTCGGCCAGCGAGATGGTGATCGCCTCGCCCGGAATGTCCCGCACGATGGCGATCGCGCCGGCCTGTCGCTGCGGATCCCCGCTGCGAAGCTCGTCGATCACCAGGTCGATCACCTCCTGGTGGGCGTCGGCGGCGACCGCAGCGCCGTGTGGCGCCGCCACTCCGGCAGCCGCAACCAGCGTCAACACCAAGCAGCTTTTCCTCGAAAACAACCTCATCTATGGCACCCTAAATCGAGATCGGCGTTTCACGCGCAGCGCGTCGAACATCCTTCACATTCATGCCTATCTGCTTGGGCTGCTGGCGGCGTTGAGCATCCCGCGCAGGGCAGCGGTGCGAATCAGTTGCGGCACGCCCGCCTTGTTCAGTTCGCGATACATCTTCAGCGCGCCCGCCCTGTCGCCTTCGACCACCATCTGATCGGCGCAACGCAGACAAGCGTCGTAGGCAACCATCTTCAGCCTGTCGGGCGCGCTGTCCTTGATCTTGTCGAGCACGGCGGCCGCATCGGCGCCGCCGATCTTGCCCAACGCACTGATCGCTGCGCCGGCCAGCACCGGATCGGAGGCGGTCGCCAGCTTGCCGACCGCGCCGGCCGCACCGCGATAGCCGCGCTCGCCCAGCGAGTTGACGATCCCGATTTTGGCCTTGCCTTCGGCCTTGAGAAGGGCCGCAAGCAGCGCCTTGTCGGCCGCATCGCCCGGAATGCGCTCCAGCGCGTACCGCGCCATATCCGAAAGCTTCTCATCGGTCAGCATGGACGCCAGCACGGGCACGGATTGGTCGGTCCCGATGATGCTCAGCTCGCGGCAAACGTATTGCTTGCCTGCGTACTTCGCATCGGATTGCAGTACGCCCAGAAGGCCCTTTTCGATCGCCTTCAGTTCGTCCGCCTTGCCATAAGCCTGGCGAATCTTGTCGCTCAGGGTCGTCAAGGCCTCGCGGCTGTCTCCAAAGTCGTATGCCTTGACCTTTCCCAGCAACTGATCCATCTCGGAAGCGGGGGCCGGTCTCGGCGTCGTGTCGACCTTGAGGTCCCCGGCCGCGAACTGAATGCCGAGCAACAGATGTTCGAGGATCGTCGGATTCATGAAGACCGGGTCGTTGTGCCCCAGCGAGCAGTAGAATACGCGGCCCTTGCCCCAATCCTTGATCCATGTGATGCCGGTGTCCTCATCGCCCTCGCGCACGCCCTTGGTGTTCCGCGTCGTTTCGTCGCTGAAGTCCAGGCTCATCAGAACGAGCTGCTTCTCGCGGGAATACAGCGGCGGGTCGGTACGGTAGATCTCGTCGCTGAGCTTGAAACCTTCGCCCTGGAACGGCGCCATCAGCGGATGATCGGGATGATCGATCTTGAAGGCCCAGGTCCCGGGAGCGTTCCAGGGGTGGCCGGTGAACTTGTTGCCCATCATCTCCATGCCTTCGGGCCATTCGTAGAAATTGTCGGCGGCGGCATGGAGACCGACGAGTCCCTTGCCGCCCTTGACGAAGTCCATCAGGGCCTTGCATCGCTCGGGCGTCGTCTCGGGATTGAACTTCAGGCTCGTCGAGTTGTTCAGACAGATGACATCGAACTCCTTGAGCCTCTCGGCCGTGAACACCGAGTAGTCGTCGGTCACCAGCGTCACCTCGAACGCCCCGGTCTTCTCGCCCATGATCTCCAGCGCCTTGTTCGCCACCGGGATCACCGTATGGAAGAAGGTCTCGCACCGCCAGAACACGAGCATTTTGCGGGGTTTCTCGGGGGCCACGGCCGCTTCCGTCGGCATGGCCGCTTCGATCTTGGCAATCTCTTCATCGGTCAACTGCCGCAATTCCTTCGGTGACTGGGCCCACAGCGGACCTGCCAGCATCGTGATGCAATAGCCGGCCAGCAATACGGCGGCGATACCCTTCGATCGAATCATGTCAGCTCCTTTCTTCAAGAGTTTGACGTTTGAGGTTTGAAGCGAAGAGGACGGCACGCGTACGAACCCTGCAACTTCACACTTCAAACTCGACACTTCAAACTCCATTACAGATGCCACGGGGCCCGCATCGGGCGCGACAGCATCCGATTGGCCTCGGGGTCGTTTACGAATTCCTCGTTGTCCGGATTCCAGTGCAGCTTGCGTTCCAACAGCATGGCGATCTCGCCCAGCAGACCCACGCTGATCGACCGATGGGCCACCTCGATGGGCGTGATCGTCTTCTGACGGGACTTCACGCAATCGAGGAAGTTCTGCTGGTGGTCGCGGCTCTCGTAGAGGCGAATCTCATTGGGCCCGATCGTCTCATTCCACAATTCCGGCGGGTTCGTCGCCTGCCGGCCGCGATCCACGTGAACCCAGCCCTTCTCGCCGTACCACACCGTCCCCATGCCCTTGGGCACCTGCCGATCGTTGGCCACCACCATCTCGAGGCCGTCGGCATACGTGCAGGTGAACTTGTACTCGATAGGCACGTCGTAGATGCCGTTCTTCGGATAGACGCCCCGACCTTCGATCTCGACCGGGCCGGTCTCGTCGAAGCCCAGTCCCCAGTGGGCGATATCGATGTGGTGGCCCGCCCAGTCGGTGAGCTGGCCCCCGGAATAGTCCATGATCCAACGCCAGTCCCAGTGAGAGACCCCGCGAAACGGCACCCACGGGGCCGGCCCCAGCCAGAAGTCCCAGTCCAGATTCTCCGGCACCGGCTGAACCGATTTGACCTCGCCGCCACCGCCCGTCGGCAGGCCCACCTCCACGCGAGTGACCTTGCCGATCCGTCCGTTGCGCACCAGTTCGGCGCCATGGTGGAAGTTGGGCACGGACCGCTGCCAACTTCCGGTCTGCCAGATCCGGGCGTATCGGTTCATCGTATCCCGCATCACTTTGCCTTCATGGATCGTGCGGGCCAATGGCTTCTCGCCGTACATGTCCTTGCCCGCCCGGGCCCCCATGACCACCGGGATGGAATGCCAGTGGTCCGGCAGCGCCAACGACAACGCATCGATATCGGCGCGGGCAATCAGCTCGCGAAAGTCGTGATAGGTCGCACAACCCGAATCCCCGTATTTGTTGTTGACGGCCTCCCGAGCCCGGTTCACGTGGTTCCGATCAATGTCGCAGACCGCCACGACCCGAGCATCTGCCTTGTTCAGGAACGCGTTCATGTTGCCACTGCCCATACTGCCGACGCCAATGCAGCCGATGGTGATCTTCTCGCTCGGGGCACCGGCGCCGAACACCGAAGAAGGGACAATATACGGAAACGCCACTGCCCCGGCCGTGGCCCCAAGAAATTGACGACGCGATACACATCGATTTGCCATGCACTTTGCTCCTCAATCGCCCGGCACAACGCCGGGGACCTGATGTATCAGAGACACCATGGACTTCGGTAGCCCCGCGACAGAAGGCGGTTGGCCTCGTCGTCCCCGACGAACACCTCACGATCCGGGTCCCATTTCAGCGGCCGCCGAAGCTGGTAGGCGATATTGCCCAAGTGGCAAACCGTCACCGAGCGGCACCCGATCTCAATATCGCAGATCGGCCTGCTCCGCTTGCGAATCGCATCGAGCCAGTCCACGTAGTGGTTCCTGGACTCATAGAGATGGATCTCATCCGGCCCAATCTGCACGTCCTTCAACTCGTCGGGCCAGGTCTTCAGATGGCCGCGGTTGGTCTCGACCTTGCCTTCGGTCCCAGTGAACAGCACGCCGTTGGCGCTGTCGCGGACCATCGTCACGCCGTTGGCGTACTTATACGTGAGCACCTTGGTGTCGTTGCCGTCCGGTGGGATGATCTCGACCGGCCCGCTCTCGTCCATCCCGAGGCCCCACTGGGCGATGTCGAAGTGGTGCGCGCCCCAGTCGGTCATGCCGCCGCCGCCAAACGCGCTGTGGTTGCGCCAGTGCGGGAAGATGTCCTTGCTGATGTGCGGCGACAGCTCCTCGTTGAACGGCCGCCACAGCACCGGACCGAGCCACATATCCCAGTCGAGATAGTCCGGCACCGGCTGCGCCGGCAGCGGTCGATCTCCCGGCGGGCCGCCGATCCCGACGGTGACGTGCTGAAGCTTCCCGATGTATCCGTTGCGGACCAGTTCGCAGCCCAGTCGGAAATGCCAGTCGGATCGCTGCATGCTGCCGGTCTGGAACACGCGGTCGTACTTGCGCACCGCGTCGACCATCGCCCGCGCCTCGGCCACCGTCTGTGACAGCGGCTTCTCGCAGAACACATCCTTGCCCGCCTTGCATGACTCGATCACATTGACGGCGTGCCAGTGGTCCGGCGTCGAGATCACGACCGCGTCAATATCACCACGGGCCAGCAACTCACGGAAGTCACCATAGGCGTCACAGCCTTTATAGGACCCGCCGCTCCTGCCGGCGTAATGCTCCTCGACCATCTTCTTGTTGCGCGCCAGCTTCAGCTTGTCCACGTCGCAGGCGGCCACCACGTGCGTGCCGGGCGAGTTCAGAAACGATCGCGTCAGATGCTGGCTCTGCTTGCCGCAGCCGATAAATCCCAATGTGATCCGTTCGCTCGGCAGCGTCTGGCCCCCTTGGGCGAACACCGACGATGGAACCACGTACGGGAACCCCACCGCCGCAACGGCCCCTGCCGCCGCCCTGAAGAAACCGCGCCGATCCATGCTCACTTGTGTCATTGAACTACCCTCGTCTTTCAGTGAATCCTGCGGACACCGGGCGGGCGCCGCCGGTCGATCTGCCGTGACTGCGTGCCTGGATCGGTGGGGATCGCTGCGATAACAACTCTTGGCCGTGCCCACCCTCCTCACCGATTGGCGCCAGACTTCACCGCGCCGGATGCCCATGCTGCTTCTCCTGCAACCGTCCGGGCCCGGACCCTTGAGAGGTCCGGGCCCTGCGGAAGTCGGTCGTGACTATCTGTCAAACTGTGCGTCGAAGGCAATCGCCGACGGCTTGAAATCGAACTTCTTGACTGCGGCACAGGCCTCTTCGGCGCCGTGCTCGCGATCCATCCGGCTGTCTTCCCACTCGATCGAGAGCGGGCCCTGATAGCCGATGTCGTTCAAGGCGACGATGATCTCTTCGAAGTTGATGTCGCCGTGCCCGATCGAGCGGAAATCCCAGAACCGGCGCGGGTCGGCGAAGTCCGTATGGCCGCCGAAGACGCCGACGGTGCCGTCTCCGTGTCCCCACCACACGTCCTTCATATGGGCGTGGAAGATGCGATCGGAGAAGGTGCGGATGAACTTGACGTAGTCCACACCCTGATAGCCGAAGTGGCTGGGGTCGTAGTTGAAGCCGAAGCACTCGTGCCCCTTGACCGCGTCGATGGCCCGCTGGGCCGAGGCGATGTCGAAAGCAATCTCGGTGGGATGGACTTCCAAGGCAAACTTGATCCCTTCGGCCTTGAACGCGTCGAGGATCGGCGTGAAACGCTTGGCGAAGTCATCGTAGCCGGCCTGGATCATCGCCGGCGACGCCGGCGGGAACGAGTACAGCAGATGCCAGATGGAACTGCCGGTGAAGCCGTTGACCACCTTGACGCCGAGCTTCTTGGCCGCTTTGGCCGCGTCGATCACGCTCTGGGCCGCCCGCTTCTTGACGCCCTCGGGCTTCCCGTCACCCCAGATGCTTTCCGGAACGATGCTCTTGTGACGCTCGTCGATATTGTCGCAGACACATTGGCCGGTCAGGTGCGTCGAAATCGCGTACACTTCCAGACCGTGCTTCTTCAGCATCGCCCGCTTGGCCTTGCAGTATCCATCGTCCGCGAGGGCCTTGTCCACCTCGAAGTGGTCGCCCCAGCAGGCCAGCTCCAGCCCATCATAGCCCCAGCCGGCCGCCTTCTTGGCCAGCGTCTCCAGCGGCAGGTCCGCCCATTGCCCGGTGAAAAGTGTGACAGGTCTAGCCATCTCGTAACCTCCTTTTGCTGTTCAGTTTGAAGACCTTTCCAAAGCGATTCCTTTCTCCGGGAAAGAACGCTTACAGTTGTCCCATTGTTGCCGCTTCATTGGTCGCGGGCCTCTTGACGTGCGCGTCTTGCGTTGCCGAACTGAAGTTGTATTCATGAAAGGCACTGATCCTCCCAGGCCGTCTTAAAGGTTTCTTATTATACCGGCTCGCCGGAGAGTGGCAAACGCAATTTCCAGCCAAATCCCACTTCGCCAACGGCCAATAAAATCTACCGAACATGCGTTACCTTGAGCACATAGGCGTGTTGGCAGGGCACTTCGTCGATGGACAGAGCCGGGACTTGAACCACCACATTGCGACCGGACCGACGCCACTCGACTGATTGCGCCACGCCCAGCATCGTTACATTCGTATTCGGCGAGACCTCAATATCCTCGATCACCAGCTCGGACTTCGGCCATCGCGGCGTAATCGCATAGAGCGTGTCGTTCTTTGTTGTGAAGAACAGATCAATAACAGCCCTGTCACCCGTCGGCGGCCCCGTCAGCTCAGCGATATCGTACTTGGCCTTGTACTCCTGCCCATAGCCAACCTCCGGCTTCTTGCCTTCGGTCCATTGGATGGTCTTCTTCCAGCTCCTCGTGCCGTAGATGGCCTCGCCGTTGACTTTGAGCCAGTCGCCGATCTGGATCAGGCGCTCTTCCATGATGACTGGGATGGTGCCGTCGCCGGCCGGGCCGATGTCCAGCAGCAGATTGCCGCCGCGACTGACGATGTCGATCAGCATTAAAATCAGCTCCCGTGCGGACTTGTAGTCGGAAAGAAACTCGGTCCGGCTGTACCCGAACGAATGCGCCATGCCGCGACACTCCTCCCATGGATGCGTTCCGCTGGCCAGTCCGGCGCCGTACTCGGTTGTGTAGTACCCGCCGTGGTTATGCCGGCTGTCCTTGCCCCAACGGTCGTTGATCACCACCCTGTCCTTCACCGCCGAGTCGTTGAGCAGCCACGCCAGCAGCTCTTCGCTGCGCCACTCGCTGCTGTGCATGTCCCACTCGCCGTCGGAGAAGATCACCGTCGGCTCGTACTGCGTCACTAAGTCCTTGAACTGCGGGAACATGTGCTTCTCGACGTACAACGCGCGGTCCGTCACCCACAGCGGGTTGTACCACTCATACAGCGAGTAGTAGAAGCCCATCTCGATGCCCTTGGCGCGGACGGCCTCGGTCAGATCACCCAGCAGGTCGCGATTGGGTCCGATGTCCACGCTGTTCCACGGCCGGCCCCAGCTTCGGTTCGCCTCGGCGCTCGGCCACAGGCAGTAGCCGTCGTGGTGCTTGCTGGTCAGAACGATGTATTTGGCCCCGCTGCGATGGAAGATGTCCGCCCACTGCGCCGGGTCGTATAGCTCGGCTTTGAACATCGGCGCAAACTCCGCATAGGGGAAGTTCTCGCCGTACATCTTCTTGTGATACTGCCACCACGGGCCGTTCTTGGCCCTGTCGCCGGTGATGCGATTCCAGTACCACTCGGAGTATTGTCCTGGCGTAGACCATGCCGGCACCGAGTAGACGCCCCAGTGAATGAAGATCCCGAACTTCGCATCGACCCACCACTGCGGCGTCGGGCGTTTGTCGATCGACTCCCACTTCGCCTCGTACCGCTGCGCCCCGCAAACCCCCGGCCACATCAACAGCGACGCAAAACAGAACAGCACAAACAAACCCATCCACCTCTTCATCGGAGCAACTCCTTTCGGCAAATTCCCACAACCACCAGCCGCGACACAACCCGCATCGCCCTGCGAACCGCATCATAAGCGCAATCTTCACCCGAATCCAACAAAACAACGCGCCAACTACCCTCCGCATCCCGGCCCCATGCCTGTCCGCATCCGTTTCTCCAGTTTCTTCTCAACTCACCGCCCTTTCAGACCGATAGGCCGATATTGGACGCAGACGCAAGATAGGGATTGCACCCATGACAAGAGGACTTGGCTATCGCCTGTCAATTGCTCAGCGTTGCGCGAAGCAGACCCGGCCAGAGCCAGTCATTTGCCAAGCAGTGCTCAGGTGGCAAGACAAGAGCCTTCCTGTTGAAGGGGAACGAGTATGTGCCAGAGAATGGACTGGATCAGACTGCTGAGTCCGAAGAGGTTCCGCTATTCGCACGGAAGTGAGAACAATCAGGACGGCCACTCTCAGGATAGCCAGAACGGAAGGTCCGAGTTTCAGAAGGACCTGGATCGAATCACGTTTTCGAGTTCATTCAGACGCCTTGGGCGTAAGACCCAGGTCCATCTACTGTCCGAGAACGACCAGATTCACACGCGTTTGTCTCATAGCCTGGAGGTCGCCTGCGTTGGACGAAGCCTCGGCGTCAAGGTCGGTCATTGGCTTGAGAAGAAGGAGAACGGATCGCTCCCCCGAGGATTTGCTTCTCGACGGGACTCTCAGCGATGAGCAGCGCCATCTCCTGAGCGATCGCAACATTTCGGCACACACCAAGAATGGTCTAATGCGCGGCAAGATGGTGGACCAGATGATCACCGAGGTTGTCGAGGTGTTCAAAGAACACTATGAGACAATCATGGAAGGTCGTTTTGAGAGGAGTCTCTTTGACAAGGCACACGGCAACAGCATGTGTTTCGCCATTGCAGATCTCTACAAGAGGGAGTCTCTGTGCCAGACGATATACCAGAACCAGCGAAATGTCCCTCTGGAACTCGGCGTCTACAGTGTATTCCGCACCCTTCTCGAAGCTTCGGTAGAGGCGGCCCATGAACTTGCGAGTGGAAGCAAACTCTCCTACAAAACACAAATCATACAACGCTTTGTCAAGTACACCTCCAATGAAAAAGCCCCTGAGAAAGGCCTATATCAAGTGCTTATGCCCTTTCTCGACTACATCACGGGCATGACGGATGACTATGCAACATTCATGAACAGGCAACTCCTCGGCTTGGGCAATTGACCGCACCATATCAGGGGACAGTACACTCGCTTGAAGATGGAGAGGAGGCAGGGTGCACCGCCGGATTCAGAGAGCGGGCCCGGAGGAAGACCGGGGCCAATCGGCTTGCGTGACCGATGAAGCGGGGGTGTAATGGTAGCCCCAAGATACTCCGACAGATCGAAGCTCATGGTGGTCATCGGGGACGCGATGGCGTATCATGGCGCCGGTGATGAGTCCTTTGGAAAAGAGAACAAGGAGCCGTGTGTATGACAAGTCCCCGACAGATGGCGCCGATTGGGCTGATCGTTGTGACGTACTGCGCCTGGTGCTTTGGCGCCGAGTTCTTCCCGACGTCGGAGCGGCGGGAGGGGTTTCTCAAGGCGCTGGCCAGGCAGGATGCGAACTACGATGAGGCCGAGAAGATGCTGGCGGGGCCCTTCTCGTCGCCGGGCTACCACACCACGCTCGATTCCGGCACGGTCCATCGCACGCGAGATTCCCTCGTCTACGCGGTGGCCCTGCTCGATTCGGGCGACCCCAATCGTCTGGAGCGGGCCGAGCAGATTCTCGACCGCGTCATCGACCTCCAGGACCAGGACCCGGCCAGCCGGACCTACGGCATCTGGTCGTGGTTCCTTGAAGAGCCGCTCAGTCAGATGTCGCCGCCCGACTGGAACTGGGCCGACTTCTGCGGGACGCAATTGCTTCAGGTCGCCATCGATCACATGGCCCGATTGCCCAAAGAGCTGCAGGTGAAGGTGCGGCAGTCGATCCTGCACGCCGCCCGCTCCATCCGGCGGCGCAACGTCGGACCGGGCTATACCAATATCGCCATCATGGGCACCTATGTCACGTTGGTCGCAGGAGAGCGATTCGATGACAGGGAACTGCTGGATTATGGCAAGCAGCGTCTCCAGCGTTTTCGCGACTACACGGAGGAGAAAGGCTCGTTCAGCGAGTACAACAGCCCCACGTACACCGTTGTCGCCATCAACGAGTTGACCCGCATCCTGGCCCACGTCCAGGACGGCGAGTCGAAGCGGCTTGTCGAAGACCTCACCCGCTTTGGCTGGTACCATCTGGCTCGGCGATTTCACGCCCCGACGAGACAGTGGGCCGGGCCGCACAGCCGGTCGTATGCGACGCTGCTGCGCCCCAGCACCCTGGCCTTCATCCAGCGGGGGACCGACGGCGCGGTGCGCTTCCTGTCGGAGGCCGAGGCGTATGAGTCGATCGACGCCCATCGCATCCCCGTCACCTGCCCGGAAGACCTGTTGCCGTATTTCGTATCGCTCAGCGAGCCCCGTGAAGAGATCGAGGCGTTCGTTGTGAATCCGGCCGACGAGCACGACCTGATCGGCCGGACGTATCTGCACCCGGATTTTGCGCTGGGCTCGATCAACTGCGGCGATCTGTGGAACCAGCGCCGGCCGCTCGTGGCGTACTGGAACCGTCCAGACGGTCCGGCGGCCATGCGCGTTCGCTTCCTCCACGACGGCTACGACTACGCATCGGCCAGCCTCTTCACGATCCAGGACGAGGCCGACGCGCTCGCAGCGGTGGTCTTCGCCACCGACCGGGGTGACACGCATATCTCACTCGACCGCATCGCCAACGGAACGATCCAGGCGCGAGACCTGCGGCTTCGCCTGCAATTTGAAGGTGCTGTCGATGACCTGACGCTACCCGACCGGGTGAGCGTCGGCGATCCGATCACATTCAGGTCGGGTCGTATCGAGGCACGCTTCTGCGTCCACGCCGCCCAGATCGATGACCTGCCCGTGCGGATGGAGACAGGCCGTGACGCGGACGGCGCCTGGGTGGACGTGGTCCTTTACAACGGCGTGCCGAGGGAGTTCGACTTCAACAAGATCGACGCGGCCGGCATAGTATTCACGCTGTCGATGACAAGGTCAGCCGCCCCACTGCGACTCGGTGATCTGGCCGTCTTCAAGACGATGGCCAGCACGACAATCGTGGAAGGCGAAGTAGTGCCGCCCCGCGACAAGTGGCACTGGCGCAGATCGGGCAAAACCTCGCTGATGCTGACCGTGCCGATGAAACCGTTACCCACGCAGCGTCAGACCCGCGCCACCACCGCCCAGATCGACATCGAGGACCCCTGGAAATCGTTCCAGTTGTAGCAGGGGGTGGCGCTCGATGAGGCCGCCGCTCACTTCTGCAGCGTGATCTGGTCAAACAGGACGCCGTTCTGGTCGATGGCCTGAAGCTGGAGCGTCTTGTCGAAGATGTTGACCAGCACGAAATGGTGGTCGCGATGGACCTTGGCGGTGAACCACGAGCGGGTCGGCGCGTAGTTTTCGAGCCCGCCTCCAGCGCCGCCGATCTGGAGATAGATCACGCCGCCGTGCTGATCGACCTTGTCGTTTCGCAGGGGCCAGGTCCGCTCGTAGTCGTGAATGTGGCCGAAGAAGCAGATATCCACGTTGGCCCGTTCGTACAAGCCGATCAAAGGCCGCAGCCGCAGATCGCCTCGTGGAGATGACCTGCCCTTCCAGGTATCCCCGTAGTCGTTCTCGTCGGAGGTGTACGGCGGATGGTGGTGCACGGTGAACTTCCACGTCGCAGTGCTTCGGGCAAGCTCCTGGTCGAGCCACTTGTACTGCTCGCTGTCGGGGGCCACGCTGCGATTCGTGTCGATCAGGAAGAACTGGGCGTTCCCGTAGGTGAAGCTGTAGCGGTACTCGGGGGCCGGATTGCTGATATAGCGGTAGTAATTCGCGTGGTCCCGATCGTGATTGCCCAGGATGGCGAAGATCGGCACGCGGCTCATCAGCTCGTGCGCCGGCTTGAGGAATTCGTCCGTCCACTCGTGTCGTCTCGCTCCGTCGCCCACGATGTCGCCGGCGTGGATCACGAAGTTGGGACGTTCCCTGAAAACCAGTTGGGAGATTCGGCCCCAGACGGGCGGGTTGTTCTGCGTGTCGCTGATGCCGGCAAAGGCGAAGGCCGACCCATCCTCCACGGCCGTCTGGAAGGTGTACAGATCGCTGATCGATTCCTGTCCGTCCGGCCCGACGGAGACGACGCGATAGAAGTAGTTGGTCTGCGGCTTGAGGTTCTCCAGCCGCACCTCGTGCAGATCGCGCTGGCCTGCAATAGAGGCCGAATCCATCAGCGGCGTCTGCTCGCCGAACTCCACCACCGACGTGGCCTCCTGCAACGTCTCCCACAGGATCGTGATGCTCGTCTTCGTCGCGTATTGCAGATAGGGCCCCACGCTGATGATCGACGGCGCTGCGACCTCAGCGGCCAATTCGGTCGAAGCTCTCACCTCCTCGAATCGCGACCTGACCCGGTCCGCCCCCAGGGCCTCGTCATAGACGGCAACCATCCGCAAGCTTCCGATCATCCCGTCGAACTCGTTGTCGTCGCGGTACGCCCCGATCGTGTACCAGGCGTGCGAGGGGTAGAGAATCTTTCCCTGCTGGACCGTCGATTCGTTCGCCAGTTGACCGTTGACGAAGAGCCTGTGGACCTTGCCGTCGTACGTCCCGACGAGATGGTACCACTTGCCGGCCTCGACCGACTTGGGCGTCTGGAGATAGGTCAGCGACTTGGCGCCTTCGCTGGCCACGGCGAAGAAGGGCCGCCCGCGCCGAGCGCCCAGCACCCAGCCCCGCTCGTAGTCGCCGTTGTCCTGAAACGCGCCGATCACGCCGGCGTAGTCGCCGAACTGTCGAAAGCGGGCGACGGCCTCAACGCTGATTCGCTCGACGGGCAAGTGGGGACCGTCGGGATAGCGCCCCAGATGAACGACGCCGGAGGCGCCGTCCAGTTCGAGGTATTCGCCGATCGCGTCGGCGAAGAAGCGGGCCCGGCCGTCGAGCCGCCCGTGAGCTTCGCCGATCCGATCGGCGACGACACCATCAGTGAAATGCGTCTTACCGAATTGCCAGTGGCTCACCTGTGCGCCGGCGGTTGCAGCAAGAAGAAGGGCCCAAACGATGACACAACGGTACGTCCTGCTCATGATCGTCTCCAAAATGAATGCGCGTTGTCCCGTAGGATACAACAGCCGTGATCGAGTGCAACACCGAGTCACGGGCCCAGGTGGATCGACTGGATGTCGCCTTGGGGGATCTCCACCTTCTTGAAGGTGCCCGCCGTCGGATAGGCTTTGCGAATGGTCAGGCCGTCGGGCGAGACGTTGTCAAGCTCGCCTGCGTAGAAGATGACTTGCCCCACGGTTCGGACCATACCCAGCGGTGGTGGAGGCGGCGCGATGCGAACGCCCCCCTCCGGCGTCCGCGCCTCGACGAGGCATTGCTTGCCCACATGGGAGGATTTGACGCCGGCAAAGGCCACCGGCTGCATCCCCCGAGCCAGACTGTTCCGGATCGCACTGATCTGCTCGGCGCTGACAGCGGCAGTAGCGGTATCCCCCTCTCCGGTGTCGCCTTTCTTCCCGCAACCGGAAACGATCAGAAGCGCGATCCAGAGCGTCACGCAGACCCGGCGGCATCTCCTCTTCATCGAAACAATCCTTTCATGAACCGATGCGCCCGTGGCCTACAGGCTCACTTCCGTGCGATCGCCATCGTACCAGTACGTCGGGACATCTTCCCCGGTCGATTCCTTGATCGCGCTGACGTGGCCGTCCAGCCAGCACGTGTTGGACGCCTTCGAATGCCGGAAACACTCCCTCAGGGTGTCATGGCCCTGCCAATACGTGCTGACCAGCGAACTGCCCGGACGCCACTGTGTCAGATTGATGCTGACGCCCGGTCCGATGCAGAACATGTCGGAATTCACGCTGTCCAGCTTCTGCTCGATGTGGTCCTGGAAGACGATGACCTCGTCGTGTTTCTTGAATTCCCGGTCGATTCTTTTGTCGGCGACGTAGCCGTTCAGACCATAGGAACAGTGTGCGAAGTACTTCTGGTACAGTATGCCCCAGCCGTTTTCCGGCCAGTCGTCGTTGCGTATCGTGCTGGGGCACCGGAAGATCTTCCTGTTCTTGGCGTAGGGTGCGTAGGCAATGCCCCAGTACGCATAGGGATCGTTCGGCCCGTAGTCGGTAACGACGGCCGCTCCTTCCCATGCATTGTCCCACAGTCCCTGGTTCGGCGCGGTGTGGGTCTTCCTGTCGTAGTCGTCCAGGTACATGTGCAACGCGACCCCGAGACCTTTCATGTGGGCCACGCAGACGACCGCCTTGGCCTGATCGCGCGCCTTCCTCAGAGATGGCATCAGAATCCCCATCAGAAGCGCAATGATCGCGACGACCACGAGCAGCTCAATCAGGGTGAACGCCCTCTGCCTTTTCATGTCTCTATCCCTTACACGATTCCTTCTCTGTTGTCATATCAACCGACGCCGGGCAAATTAGCCGGAGAACTTTTGGACCGTGTGAGAGCAAGGTTCATTTTATGTTAACCTCTCGGACGTGATAAGTACATTCCATTTGGCTCCAATGGCCCGTAGACAGATTTCCGCGAGATTTTTTCGGAAAAGTCTTGCACACCGCCGGCCGATACTTATAATACTATGTTTATGGCTACGAAGGGCACAATTCGTTCGATCCTCAAGGGCCGCATCGGCCTGCTCGCCCTGATCCTGCGCCGCTAAGGCGCGAATAACGAATCACCACAACTCGTTGCAGTCCCCTTTTCTTACGCAAGACCGTAGTATTTCGGCCCCCATTGCGGCATAATGCCGGCGGCCCGAAATGATGTTCCGGAGAAATACGATGCCTGACGACAAAGTCTTCATTTTCGACACGACGTTGCGCGACGGCGAGCAGTCGCCCGGCGCCTCGCTCTCGATCCCCCAGAAGCTCGAGATCGCCCAGCAACTGGCCACCCTGGGCGTCGATATCATCGAAGCGGGCTTCCCGGTCTCCTCGCCGGCCCAGTTCGAGGCGACGCGCCTCGTGGCCGAACAGGTGCAAGGCCCTGTCATTACAGGACTTGCGAGAGCCAAAGACGTGGACATCGAAGCGGCGGGCAAGGCCCTGGCCTCGGCGGCGAACAAGCGGATCCACACGTTCATCGCGACCTCGCCGATCCACATGAAGCACAAGCTCAACAAGCCGCCCGACGAAGTGATGAAGATGGCGGTCGCCGCCGTCCAGTGCGCCCGGCAGTTCGTGGACGACGTGGAGTTCTCGCCCGAAGACGCCGGACGTAGCGAGGTCCCGTTCCTCATCGAGATCCTCGCGGCCGTGATCGAGGCCGGCGCGACCACCTTGAACATCCCGGACACGGTGGGCTACATGCTGCCCCACGAGTACGGCCAGCTCATCGCCACGCTCAAGCGCGATGTCCCCGGCATCGACAAGTGCGTCATCAGCACGCATTGCCATAACGACCTCGGCGTGGCCGTTGCCAACTCGCTGGCCGGCGTCCAGAACGGGGCCCGCCAGGTCGAGTGCGCCGTCAACGGGCTCGGTGAACGAGCCGGCAACGCCGCCCTCGAAGAGATCGTCATGGCGATCCACACGCGGGCCAACTTCTTTGCGGACGGCGGCTCGGGCGGGCTCACGATGAACATCAATACGAAGGAGATCTATCGCACCAGTCAACTGGTCTCGCAACTGACGGGGTTTTTGATCCAGCCCAACAAGGCGATCGTCGGCGCCAACGCCTTCGCACACGAGTCGGGCATCCACGTGGACGGGATCCTCAAGGAGCGCAGCACGTACGAGATCATGACGCCCGAGACGATCGGCCTCGGCGGCTCCCGCATGGTGCTCGGCCGGCACACAGGCCGCCACGGGTTCGCCGACCGCTGCCGGCAACTCGGCTATAAGCTCAAGGACGCGGAACTCGAACAGGCCTACGCCCGGTTCCTGGAGATCGCCGACAAGAAGAAAGAGGTCTTCGATGAGGACGTCGCCGCGATCATCAACGACGAAGTCCGTGTGGTGTCGCAGGTGTACGAGTTGAAATACCTGCACGTCGCGTCGGGGACGGGGACCCTGCCGACGGCCAGCGTACGTATCCGAATCGCGGGCCAGGAGCGTCAGGCGGCCGCCTGCGGCGATGGGCCGGTCGATGCGGCCTATGAGGCGATTCGCGAAGCGACGGGCCTGTCGCCCAAGCTGGAGAGTTATTCGATCCGCGCCGTCACCAGCGGCAAGGATGCGCTGGGCGAGGCGACGGTCCGCATCATCGAGGCCGGACGAACGTTTATCGGTCGCGGCGTATCGACCGACATCATCGAAGCCAGTGCCAAGGCCTACGTCGACGCCATCAACCGCATGACCGCCACCCACGAGGCCAACGGCCAGGCCGCAAAGGCAGAACTGTAGTCAGAGGAAGAAGGACTCAACATTATGGCAATGACGATAACGGAAAAGATCTTCGCGCGGGCCAGCGGGCAGGCGAAGGTGACGCCGGGACAATTGGTGGACGCCAACATCGACGTGGTGATGTGTCACGATGTGACGACGCCGCCGGCGATCTCGATGCTGGCCGAGCGGGGTATCGACCGGGTGTTCGATCGGGAGAAGATCGTGGTGACGCCGGACCACTTCCAGCCGCCCAAGGACGTCAAGAGCGCCGAACTGCATAAGCGCCTCGATGACTGGGCCAGGCGCCACAAGATCAAGTACTACTACAAGCTGGGCCGGGCCGGCGTCTGCCACGCCCTGCTGCCCGAGCAGGGCCACATCCGCCCGGGCGAGGTGATCGTCGGCGGCGATTCACACACCTGCACCTACGGCGCCCTGGCGGCCTTCAGCACGGGGATCGGCTCGACCGACCTGGCCGCCTCGATCGCCACCGGCAAGCTCTGGTTCCGCGTGCCCGCGTCGATGAAGTTCGTCCTGAACGGCTCGCTGCGGCCCGGCGTCTACAGCAAGGACGTGATGCTGACCGTGATCGCGCGGATCGGCACCGACGGCGCGCTCTACAGGGCGATGGAGTTCGTCGGGCCGGCGCTGGCCGAGATGTCGATGGAAGCGCGCATGACGATCACCAACATGGGGATCGAGGCCGGCGCGAAGAACGCGATCATCGGATTCGACGAGGTCACGAGAGAGTATCTCGATGGACGGTTGAAGGATACGAGCGAGTACACCGTCTTCGAGTCGGACGACGATGCGAAATACACGGTGGTCGAGGAATTCGACTGCTCGAAGATCGAGCCGACGGTGGCCCTGCCGCACCTACCCAGCGGCGGGGTTGCCATCGGCGACTGCGCCGGGATGGAGATGGACCAGGCGTACATCGGCAGTTGTACGAACGGACGGATCGAGGACTACCGCATCGCCGCCGGCATCATGAAGGGCAAAGAGGTGGCGATCCGCACGCTGATCGTGCCGGCTACGCCCGAGGTGTGGAAACAGGCCAAGGACGAAGGGCTCTTCGACGTGTTCTACGACGCCGGCTGCGTGATCTCGGCGCCGACCTGCGGGGCGTGCCTCGGCGGCTTCATGGGCGTGCTCGGCTCGGAGGAAAAGTGCATCAGCACGACGAACCGCAACTTCGTCGGCCGGATGGGCAGCCCCAAGAGCGAGGTCTACCTCGCCAGCCCCGCCACCGTCGCCGCCAGCGCCGTCGAAGGCAAACTCGCCGACCCACGGAAATACCTGTAGACGAAGTCTTCGTGGAGGCACTGCTATGACGACACGAGCTCCCAGGAATCGGACGATTGCCCTGACTTCCGGCGACAGGCAGAAGTACGGAGCCGCTCTGCGCCAGCTCAGGAAGCCGGCCAATATCGATGATGTACTGGATCGCGTCTTCTGTCAGGAGATTCAATCTGCGGCACCGTATTTGCCGGCAGGATGCGTGGATCTGTTGTTTGTCGATCCTCCCTACAACCTCACGAAGGACTTCAACGGCAGGCGATTTGCGAAACAGTCCCATGAGGAGTACCGAGAGCAACTCGACGCATGGTTGTTGCCCATCATGCATCTGCTGAAGAGCACGGCATCCGTATATATCTGCTCCGATTGGCGCAGCGGCGCAGCCGTTCAGGCGTTTGCGGAGCAGCATTGGAAGATCCGCAATCGCATCACATGGGAACGGGAGAAAGGGCGCGGAGCCAAGGCCAACTGGAAGAATTGCAGCGAGGACATCTGGTTTTGCACGGTATCGGATGAGTATGCCTTCAATGTGGAAGACGTGAAGCTCAAGAGGCGGGTTGTCGCTCCCTACACGAGGTCGAATGGTGAGCCCAAAGATTGGTCGCGCGAATCGATGGGCGATTTCCGGCTTACGCACCCGTCGAACATCTGGACGGACCTGACCGTGCCCTTCTGGTCGATGCCGGAGAATACCGAGCATCCGACCCAGAAACCAGAGAAGTTACTGGCGAAGATCATCCTGGCCAGCACAAACCCAGGTGATGTCGTCCTGGACCCCTTTCTCGGATCCGGCACCACCGCTGTGGTCGCCAGGAAGCTGGAACGGCGATATATCGGCGTGGAGATAGACGAAGGGTATTCGTGCCTGGCGTTGAAGCGGCTGGAGATGGCCGATCGAGATCGGTCCATCCAGGGGTATGCAAACGGCGTCTTCTGGGAGAGGAATTCCCGTCCCGCCCAGAGCCTTGCGGGCAGGCGGGGATCCGGACGGAGACAGCCCCACGATGTGGAGCTTCTGTTTTCGTAGCTCAAATGGCATGGCGAGAATAAGAATGCGAAAATCCATCTTCGAGACTGCCTGGTATAAGACGATTGAGCAGCGCATCTGTGATCTGCTGAACGCGGAGAAAGGCTACCTGTCTGTCAGCACGGCCAAGAGCACTCGCGCCGTCGGCGATGCGATCCAAGATATCCTCGGGGACAGATTCAAGTCGCTTGTCGGCACCGACGTGTGCAAGGACTACTCGGCGGATTTCGCGCGCAGGGCCATGGCCGATCTCGCTTTCGAGGATTTCGAGGGGTTCTACTATGTCGTGGATGTGAAGACCCATAGGGTGAGCACGGCCTTCAACATGCCGAATCTCACGTCGGTGGATCGCCTGGCTCGATTCTACGAATCGGACGATAATTTCTTCGTTGTCCTGCTGGTGGTATATGATCTCAAAGACATCGAGGTTTGCGTAGAGAAGGTCCATCTCGTGCCCATCGAGTTTCTCGATTGGGATTGTCTTACGGTTGGTGCCCTGGGATGGGGGCAGATCCAGATCGTCAACTCGACCAATGTTCTGATCGACCCGGCACAACTGCGAAGAAACTGGATGCTGAGGATGTGCGATATTCTCATTGAGGATTTCTATCCGCGAGAACTGGCCAAGATCGATGTGCGGATAGACCGTTTCCGCAGACTGAAACAGTTCTGGGAACAGCATGCATAGGAAAAGACATTTTTGTTCTGAGTGAGGCGAAATAATGGCAAGAGCACATGTGTATAGACGGGATCATATCAATACGGACGAGATCATTCCGGCGCGGTATTTGAATACGGATGCGGAGGCGGAGCTGGCGGAGCACTGTCTGGAGGATTTGGATGCGGGCTTCGTGAAGAAGGTCCAGCCGGGCGACGTGGTGATCGCGGGCGACGATTTCGGCTGCGGCTCCAGCCGGGAACACGCGGTCTGGGCGATTCGCGGCGCCAAGGTCCAGACGGTGATCGCGCGGTCGTTCGCGCGGATCTTCTATCGCAACGCGATCGACTGCGGATTCTATCTGATCGAATCGGCCGAGGCGGTCGAGAAGATCGGCGACGGCGACGAGGTCGAGATCGACTACGACGCCGGCGTGATCACCGACAAGACGAACGGTGAGAAGATCACGTTCCAGCCGCTGCCCGACTTCGCGCTGGAGATCATCGCCGCCGGCGGCCTGCTGAACAAGATCGCCGCCGAGTTGAAGAGCTAAAATCGATCGGACCGGAAGAAGACGATGAATCGACGTCACTTTCTAAAGAGTGTTGGAGCGGCCGTCCTGCTGGGGGCCGGCGGGAGCGTCTTGCGCTCGCTTGGCGGAGCGCCCGAGGCGAAACGGCCGAACTTCGTGTTCTTCCTGGTGGATGATCTGGGCTGGACGGACCTGGGCTGCTATGGCAGCACATTCTACGAGACGCCGAACGTGGATCGGCTGGCGGCGCAGGGGATGCGGTTCACGAACGCCTACGCGGCGTGTCCCGTGTGCTCGCCGACGCGGGCCAGCATCATGACGGGCAAGTATCCCGCCCGGCTGCACACCACGGACTATTTTGGCGCGCCGCAGCCGGACACGGTGCAAGACCATTGGACGCGGAACAAGCCGCTCCTGCCGGCGCGCTATCTCAACCGGCTGCCATTGGAGGAAGTGACCATCGCCGGGGCGCTGAAGGAGCATGGGTATGCAACCTTCTTCGCCGGCAAGTGGCACCTGGGGCCCGAGGGTTTCTGGCCGGAGGACCAGGGCTTCGACATCAACAAGGGCGGCCACCACCGAGGCGGGCCCTATGGCGGCAAGCGATATTTCTCGCCCTATGGCAACCCGCGACTGTCCGATGGCCCCGACGGCGAGCATCTGCCCGACCGTCTGGCGACCGAGACCTGCCGTTTTGTCGAAGAACATCGGGATGGACCCTTCCTGGCCTATCTGTCGTTCTACTCCGTGCACACTCCGCTGATGACGCGAGAGGACCTGAAGACCAAGTACGAGGCGAAGGCCGAGACCGTTGCGCACGATGGCCCGGCCTGGGGCAAGGAAGGTGACCGCGAGGTCCGCCTCGTGCAAGACCACGCCGTTTACGCGGGCATGGTCGAGGCGATGGACCTGGCCGTGGGCAAGGTGCTCGATGCGCTCGACCGCCTGGACCTGACGAGGGACACGATCGTGTTCTTCATGTCGGACAACGGCGGCCTCTCGACCTCCGAAGGCCACCCGACGTCGAATCTGCCGCTGCGGGCGGGCAAGGGCTGGCTCTACGAGGGCGGCATTCGCGAGCCGATGATCGTCCGCTGGCCCGGGGCGGTCAAAGCGGGCAGCGTGTGCGACGAGCCGGTGACCAGCACGGATTTCTATCCGACGATGCTGGAGATGGCGGGTCTGCCTGCGGCGCCCCGGCAGCACCTGGACGGGCGGAGCATGGTCCCGCTGTTGCGGCAGCAGGGCCCGCAGAAGGCCCGTGCGCTGTACTGGCACTACCCGCACTACGGCAACCAGGGCGGCTCGCCCGGCGGAGCGATCCGGCTGGGCGACGACAAGTTGATCGAATTCTATGAGGACAGCCGCGTGGAACTGTATAATCTACGCGACGATCTCGGCGAAAAGCAGGACTTGGCCGAGGCCATGCCCGAAAAGGCGGCCCAGCTTCGCCGAATGCTGCACCAGTGGCGCAGCGACGTCGGGGCGGCTATGCCCACGGCAAACCCGAATCACGAATTATAGAGTTTCTGTTGAAGCACGTTTGAAGCTTTGAGAAAAGGAGAATGGAAGGTGTACAAGATCGCAGTGATGCCCGGAGACGGGACGGGGCCGGAAGTGACGGCCGAGGCCGTGAAAGTACTGAAGACCGCCGCGGACAAGTTCGGTTTCAAGATGGAGCTGACGGACTTCGATTTCGGCGGGGAACGCTATAAGCGGACGAAGGAGACGCTGCCCGACAGCGCCGTCGAGGAGCTGCGGAAGTTCGATGCGATTCTGCTGGGAGCGATCGGCCATCCGGACGTCGCGCCGGGGATCCTGGAGAAAGGCATTCTGCTCAAGGCCCGCTTCGAGCTGGACCAGTACATCAACCTGCGTCCGGTCCGGCTCTATCCCGGCGTGGAGACCCCGCTGAAGGACAAGGGCCCCAACGAGATCGACTATGCCGTCATCCGCGAGAATTCGGGCGATCTGTATACCGGCACCGGCGGCTTTACGATGAAGGGCACGCCCCATGAGGTGGCCGTGCAGTCGGCGGTCTACACGCGATTCCAGGTCGAGCGGTGCCTCCGGTACGCTTTTGAATACGCCCGCAAGTACGGCAAGAAGGCCCGGGGCAAAGGCGACGAAAATACACTGGCCCTCTGCGGCAAGACCAACGTTCTGACCTATGTGTACGACCTGTGGGAGCGGGCCTTCCATGAGATCGGCCAGGCCGAGTATCCCGACATCCGGCGCGACTATTACCACGTCGATGCGACGTGCATGTGGATGGTGAAGAACCCCGAGTGGTTCGACGTGGTCGTCACGGGCAACATGTTCGGCGACATCATCACCGACCTCGGCGCGATCACACAGGGCGGCATGGGCATCGCCGCCGGCGGCAATATCAATCCCGAGGGCGTCAGCATGTTCGAGCCCATCGGCGGCAGCGCCCCGAAGTACACGGGCAAGGGCGTCATCAACCCGCTGGCCGCCGTCTGCTCGGCCCAGATGATGCTCGCGACGCTGGGCGAAGAGAAGGCCGCCGACGCCATCGAGAAGGCCGTGATGTACGTCACCGCCAATAAACTCAAGAGCATGGCGGCCGGACGCATGGGCTTTTCCACCAGCGAAGTCGGCGACCTCGTCGCCGAGAAGGTCGCCCAGTAACGATGCGGTAGACTCTGTTCCGGGCGGCAGCTCGTCTGCAGCGACGCCGCAGCGCGCTCTCGGCACCCTTACGGGCGTGCGGCAGATGAGTTGTCGCCCGGTTTCCTTATGCGCAGACCGGCTCGGACCGGTCGAGCGCTGTTCTTCGTGGCGAGGGCATCCTGCCCTTGCGTCCCGAGGGCGTCCCGCCCTCGGTGGTCTTGCCCGCAGGAGAGACAGAAGAGGGGGCAAGAGGTTCCTGTCCGCAATTGCCTTTACGCAACGCAGACTTTCGGGTAGGCTACGCATATGAACTGGACGGATTGCATCACGGTGGACCCGCAGGTATGCCACGGCAAGGCGTGCATCAAGGGCACGCGGATCATGGTCTCGGTCGTCCTGGACAACCTGGCGGACGGCCGGACCGTCGAGCAGATCGTCGCCGACTATCCCGCCCTGACGCCGGAGGCCGTCCGAGCCGCTATCGGCTATGCCGCCGAGCTATCCCACGAGCGAATCCTCAGCCTGCCGGCATAGGAATGACGTCATGCGGTTCAAGACGGACGAGAACATCCCGACCGAGGCCGTTGACCTTCTGCGAACGGCTGGTCACGACGCAGTGAGTGTGTTCGACCAGTCCCTGAGCGGTCGGCCGGACAGCCGGATCGCATCCGTCTGCAAGCGGGAAGACCGAGCCCTCATCAGCCTCGATACCGACTTCGCCGATATCCGCACGTACCGCCCCGAGGACTATCCCGGTCTGCTCGTCTTGCGGCTGGCAAAGCAGAGCGCCCCCGAGGTCCTCCGGGTCATGCGCCGACTGCTGGAAGTCCTCAAGACAGCCGACTGTCGAGGTCAGTTATGGATCGTGGAGCGCGAGCGCATTCGAGTCCGCCGTTAGAACGGCTCAAGAGCAAGCAGACAGGCGGCCCCAGGTATCCGCCTGTGCCATTCCTTCCTGAAGCACGAATGATCCAAGCCCGAAATCTCGCTCGGACCGGTCAATCGCTGCCCTTCGTGGCGAGGGCATCCTGCCCTTGCGTCCCGAGGGCCCACGCCCTCAGCGGTATTGCCCGCAGAGCCGATGGTGTGCAATGCACACCCTACGTACCTCTTGTGGCGCGCCGACCGCTATCGGTTGGGGCAGATCGCCCCGCATTTCGGCGTCAGCTATGCCGCGGTGTCCCAGGCCTGTGGCAGAGTGGAGCGGCGACTCAACGAAGATCGCAAGTTCCACCGCACCGTCGAAGCCGCCGCTAAAACCGATAACTTATAATTCAAGATGCGACCCCTGTGCCCCCCCGCTTATCATCTCAGCATCCTGGCTGGTCCCGAAGAATGGCAAGGATTTCTGCGATCTGTCGAACCTTCGTCCTTCGCTCGGCATAGCATTCGTTGCTAAGGGCGATTGGGCATCAAGTAACCTTGTTCCGGGAGCAATCTGATGGACCGTACACGTTTGGCCTACCTGTTCGCAAGCGTTGGCGTGCTCTTGACCACCTGTTTGGCCCATACGAGCGAAATCGTTCATGAGCGTATCGGCTCCGAGTATCAGACCATCCGCATCGTCCGGATCGTCGGGGGCCTGGAGCACCCCTGGAGCATGGCTTTCCTGCCGGACGGAGGCATTCTCGTTACCGAGCGTCCGGGCCGCCTGAACCTTATTCGCGACAACGACAGAACACGTCTCTCCGGCGTGCCGCAAGTCGCCGCCACCGGTCAGGGCGGCCTGCTCGACGTGGCTGTACACCCCAATTACGAGGAGAACGGCTGGGTCTATCTGACCTATTCGAAGGGCGACCGCACCGCAACGGCCACCACGCTCGTGCGGGCCCGTCTGCAGGAGGACCGGCTCAGCGACGTCGAGGAAATCTTCACCCAGGACCGGCGCTCCTCGCCTGGGCGGCACTACGGGTCGCGACTGGCGTTTACACCAGATGACAAGCTGCTGATGACCATCGGAGATCGCGGCGCCGAGCCCGACCGGGCCCAGGACCTGATGGACCATGCCGGCAGCCTGCTGCGCCTCAACGACGACGGGAGCGTGCCCCAGGATAACCCCTTCGTCGACCGGCAGGACGCCCATCCGGAGATATTCGCCTATGGCCTTCGCAACATTCAGGCCCTGACCGTGCATCCCGAAACCGGCGAAGTCTGGGCCAGCGATCACGGTCCCCGAGGCGGCGACAAGCTGATCGTCATCGAAGCCGGCGAGAATCACGGCTGGCCCCTGGTCAGCCGGGGCCTGGACTACGGCACACAGGAACAATGGGGCCAGGGTCGCAGCCAACCCGGCATGGTCGAGCCGATCTATGAGTTCCTGCCCACCCTGGCGCCCTCCGGACTGACGTTCGTCACAGGGGACCGCTATCCAAGGTGGAAGGGCGATTTGTTGATCGGCGGACTGCGCGCCGAACAGGTGCGGCGTGTCGTCCTGCAAAACCGGACGGTCGTCCATGCAGAGGAGCTGATTCGCGGTCGCCTCGGCCGGATTCGCGACGTGCAAATGGGACCGGACGATTACATCTATGTCATCAACGACGAACCCGATGGCGGCCTCTACCGAATCGAACCCCGCTGACAGACACCGCTTCCCTTGCCCCATGAGTCCTCTCGCGATCCACCGTGTAAGGTCTGTGTTGGGGTCACATCGTGGCAACGAGCAGCGGGCGGTCTTTCGCGATGCACAAGATCGCGAGGGATTTCTGGCGCGTTTGGGGCGTTGTTCGCAGCGGTTCTCTCTGGCGATCTACGCCTATGTCCTGATGGGCAACCACTACCACCTGCTGGTCCGCTCCCGGAATCGTATTGTGGGCTCGTGCTTGGAAGCCCGGCGGTCGTGGACGACCTGCGGCGGCGTCTGAGCGGACAGAGGAATGACGAGAAGCCACAGTTGCGCGCGCTACGGTCGCACGCCTCGATTCCAGAGCGTCTGTCTGAATACGCACGCGGGCTGGGAATTGGGCCACAGCAGATCGCTGAGTTTTCGCGACCGATCCGCCGTCGCCAGCGCCCAGACCGCGATGCCGTGATGTACCTCTTGTGGCGCGCCGGCCGCTGCCGGTTGGGGCAGATCGCGCCGCATTTCGGCGTCAGCGATGCAGCGGTGTCCCAGGCCTGTCGCAGAGTGGAGCGGCGACTCAACGAAGATCCCAAGTTCCGCCGCACGGTCGAAACCGCCGCCAAAACCGATAACTTATAATTCAAGATGCGACCCGGCTGCTCGCCTCGACGTCGCCTATTGCCGCTTGGCGAATCGCTGAAACGGCGGTACAATACCCGTATGGTCAAGGGCCGCGAAATCAGGAAGAAACTTGCCGCCTTACGAGGTGGCCGACTCCTGTTTTTGCCGCATGCCATCGAGCAGATGACGCGGCCGGAACGTATGATCCGCCGCCAAGATGTTAGAGCCGTTATCGAGCAGGGCGAAGTGATTGAGGACTATCCCGACGATGCGCGAGGACACAGTTGTCTCATGCTCGGCTTCGGGGCCGATGGCAGGCCTGTCCACGTGGTCTGCGCGCCCAAGAGCGATTACCTCGCCATTATCACGGCTTATCTGCCAAGCCTCGACGAATGGAGCGATGGATACCGAGTAAGGAGGAACCCATGAAATGCCTTCACTGCCAGGGAACCATGAAGCGGGCTACGGCTCCGATCCACATCGATCGCGGCGGCTGCCACATCACCATCGACAACGTTCCGGCCTGGGTCTGCGAGCAATGCGGCCAGCCCCTGTTTGAAGAACAGCAGGTCGAGACCATCCAGAACATCGCCGAGGCCGTCGACGAGAAGGCGCGACCCCTGCTGCGCTCCGCCTGAAACGCCCACCACCGATCGCAACAGGCATGCCCGCCAAGCAACTCGCAGAAAACGCGGTCTGTCCCTGTGAGTTCATGCCGCGGTGTCCCAGGCCTGTCGCAGAGTGGAGCGGCGACTCAACGAAGATCCCCAGTTCCGCCGCACCGTCGAAACCCCCGCCAAAACCGATAACTTATAATTCAAGATGCGACCCCACTGCCTCGACCCTACTGCCTTGCGCTCGGACCGGTCAAGGGCTACTCTTCGTGGCGAGGGCATCCTGCCCTTGCGTCCCGAGGGCGTCCCGCCCTCGGTGGTATGGCCCGCCGGAAAGATAGAAGAGGGAGCAAGAGGTCCCCGTCCCGAGGACGGCAGCGTCTCGGTCTCGTAGGGTGTGCATCGCACACCGCTTGCTCTGCTCTTGTGTGCCTCAGCGGGTTCATCTGCCTTCGAGCCTCGGGGGCTGCGACTGTCCACATGGCGGACCGATGGTGTGCAATGCACACCGCTTGCTCTGCTCTTGTGCGCCTCAGCGGGTTCATCTGCCTTCGAGCCTCGGGGGCTGCGACTGTCCATGTGGCGGACCCTGGAAGGCCCCACCATATCCATCTCTTTCCATTTTTCCCTTATCCCGTCCCGCCTTCGAGCCGATAGACACCACCGAATGGAAGCATTGTCGAGGGAAACAGCAGCGTGGTGGATTCCCAACAAAGCAGACGGTACGCATTGATTGACGGGATATGCAAGTACGTGGGGACGCGCCTCTTGCTTCGAGCGCGAAATAAGGAAGGGGGTCGCCGGAATTCCCCCGGAAGGCCCCGATAGCGGTCTTAGGGCTCGTAAGGCAATAGATTCGGAAATAGCTCACGTTTGACTGCGGCCCATGCCGATAGAACAGGCATGGAACGAAAATGGCTGCAAATTCGTG
>Ga0334890_1000118_pt1 | contig 145201 bp, 136 predicted proteins | sample GraSluR1_MG_3_FD_207220 | JGI IMG/M metagenome (GOLD analysis project Ga0334890, IMG submission 207220) | Sludge microbial communities from methane-producing bioreactor in Wageningen University, Netherlands - Granular Sludge_31_08-R1 | ecosystem: Engineered > Bioreactor > Anaerobic >... | reverse complement strand
ATCCCAGGTAGTGAGATCTTCATGGCGCGATCTGTGTTGAGACTGGATTCCCGCCTTCGAGAATGACGTTGTGATATTGGCGGCAATGACGTTGGGATGCAGAATGACGTTGGGATGCCATCGATCCTTTGCATGAACAGCACCGGATGTGTGAAAGGCTCCGGAGGTACTTGTTTGCCGTAAGAACCAAAAAAAACCCGGAGGAACGAATTCCTCCGGGCAGAGCTAACTGATGTAACTTCCAGTCTTGAAAACTAAAGGGAGACTAGAAGTTCCACTGCAGACGTGCACCCACTTCGTAGGCGTCGCTGGCGTAATTCTCGATGTACCTCCAGGACTCGCGGGTAGGCACGGGAGAGAAGGCATCGTTTGCAAACAGGTAGGCGCCAACCAGTGTAAGGTTCAGGCCGTCCACGATGCCCTGATCGATGTACAGGTTGAGTTCGTGACCGATGCTGTTGGACATGCTGAAGTCGCCGCCGATAATGTCACCATCACGGTTGAATATCGGGTTGAACTTGGTGGGCACACTTTCAGCCGTTCCAAAGTACCAGTAAGAAGCACTGATCTTGGTCTTTTCAGCAACCTGCCATGCGGCGCCGGCAGTAATGGTCCACAGGTTCGTGGGGAAGCCGTAGCCTCTCCAGTAGATGTTGTCGGCCTGGCTCTGGCTCTGGCCGGCTCCACCGGGGTAACCGCGGTACGCATACCTGTCATCGCCAAGGATACCGCCACCGATGATTTCAGAGAAGTACTTGGCGGTCGCCAGGGGATAGGTAAACCAGGTAATGTCGCTGTCCTTGAGAGAGAATGCGCTGGCATACTCGAAGTCAGCCGGGCGATCGGTCAGGTCGGGACCCGTGGTGTAGAAACCGCCCAAGTTGAGGGTGTAGGGGCCGCAGTAGTAGCTGACGCCGGCATCCACCATCCAGCCGGTGTAGTCGGCACTGGCGACCTTGGCACCGGTAAACGGATTGTGAAGATCCACGCTGCCGAGGTTCTTCACGAAATTCACGTAGGCGCTCAGGTAGTCGATCTTATAGCTGACGTTGAAACCCAGATCGAAAAGGTTATTGTCCTGAACCTCGAAGCCCGAGTAGAGAATTTCATCGCCCACGAGCCAAGGGGTCCTGGAGAGGAAGCTGCTGCTTCTGCTGCCAACCACCCCGGCAGGAGTGAACAGGGTGTTGGGGTCAAAGCTGACATTGGTGTCATGACCGTACTGATAGAAGCCGATCAACGACGCCTTGAAGGGACCATGCTTGTAATCGATGCTCAGGAAGAAGTCATCAATCCGGCGGCTGTAATCCGTGAAAGCAAGGTCGCCGGTGAAGGCCACCGGGCCGTTCTGGCCGGACACATAACCAACCGTTACACTCACGGGATCCAGCTTGGTCTTGATCACCGCAGCCGAGAAATCATCGTCGATGATCCACGAATCGAGCAGGGAAAGGGTCTGAATACCCACGATAGCCGTGCTCGGAGTCATCGGAATGTTGAACTCGACATAGGCGTTCTTCAGCTCGACGTTAACGGCATCGGCACCCACACGGCCGCCCGTGCTGTACTTGCTGTTGCCGGTGGTTCCGATCGGGCTCGGATCGCCCCAGTAGCTGTCGCCCATCTCCAGCTTGGTGACCACCTTGAGGTTCTGGCTGGCGATGAAGCTGAAATACAGCCTCAGACGGGTGTCGATGAGGTTGCGGTTGTCGTCGTAGTTCTTGCCGTCGGGAGCCAGGTACCACCCGAGTTCGTCCCTGTAAAGCTGGTCGCGGCCGTCCGTACCGTCGTACTTGTTGTTCTCGACCACCCACCGGGTCCGGAACTGACCGCCGTACTTGAATTCCACTGCAGCAAGAGCAGGCGCTGCAACCGCTACTACCAGCAGCAACGCCAGCAACATCGTAAGATGTTTTTTCATCTCTCTCCTCCTCAAAAGCTAGCTCTACTTTCTCCTCTTTCCTTTTTACCTACGCCCCTGAAAAATAGAATGCGCTGCGCCGACCCCACCTCCTTTCTTCACAGAGAAGGTTGATGATATGCCCCTTTTTCACTTTTGCGCTAATCTACAGCGGGCATCAAATAAATGTCAAGTTAAATCCTGTGTGACGGGCAATTTTTCATCAATAAAATTAGTGACACACCCCTGTGACACCCCCCACAATCCGCATGCGGTTCGAGCCCGTTTTCGACACCTGTTCTCCTGTTTCTTACCACCACTTGAAATATCATCATTATCTAATTTCATTGGTTTTTGCCATTCCCAAAATGCCGGTAATCCTGTAAGCTATTCGAGACTGAAAGGACTCAACAGTGCGATCAAACCTGAAACCGTCATCCATTGCACCCCCATTGTGAGGCAATACAGCAAGAGGAGAGTTTTCCATGTTGCGCAGCAGATCAACCGTCATAATGATCGTTCTTGCCTTGTTTGCGGCCCCCCTGCTGATGAACACTCCCGCGTGCCTGGCGGCGCAGCCTGCCGGGGTTCCGGTCCGGGTGGCCATTCTGCCTTTCAGCATGCACACTCCTCCCGATCTCGCCTATCTGCAGAACGGGATCAGGGACATGCTGACATCAAGGCTCGCCTGGCAGGGTAAAGTCCAGGTCATCGACCGTTCGGCGACCGAACAGGCGGTAAAGGGAGCCAGGGGAGATGTGTCCCTGGGCGAAGCGGTCCGCATCGGCGGTGCACTCAAGGCCGACTACGTTCTTTTCGGGAGCCTTACCGCACTGGGACAGGCCATCAGCATAGACGCGAAGATGGCTCCCGTTTCCGGAACCGGCGAACCTCTTTCCCTTTACGCCCAGACCAGGTCCATGGATGAAGTCATTCCGCAGATCAACCAGTTCGCTCAGCAGATCAACCAGAAGGTCTTCGCGAGGCCCGACGAGTCCGCACGAACGGCCGCCGCCGAGGCTGAGGCTCTTTCCACGCGAAACCCTGAACTGCTCGTCCCGGGCACCATGGTGGCGGGAGACAGGATTTCCTACCTCAACCCGAACTTCATCGAGGTGACTCCCGAGGATTCTCTGCGCCAGTCCGGCCTGTGGCGGAGTCAAACCTTTCAGGGCGGCATCATCGCCATGGACATCGGCGACTTCACCGGAGACGGCAGGCAGGAAATCGTGACGGCGACCTTTAACAAGATCACCGTCTACCGCAAGGAAAACCAGGGTTTGAAAGTGATCGGGACCTTCAACGGAACCAATGTCGACCATTTTCTCTGGGTGGTGGGCGCCGACACGAACCGCGACGGCAAGGACCGGATCTTCGTCACCAACCTGAAGAAGCTCAACACCACCCGTGCCGCTCAATCCGATTCGGCCCTTGGGGATCCGGGATACAATATCATCCTTTCCTCCTTTGCTCTGTCCCTGGAGGGAGGAAGACTCGAGCTGATCGCAGACAATATCCCCTACTTCCTGAACGCACTCCCCTTCAGCAAAAGGGGCAAGATCCTTCTCGGCCAGGCCAAGGGTTCCATCAACGAAGGCCCGTTTAAGGGCGACATCTATGAAATGCAGCTGCGCGGGACGAGCCTGGTACCCACGGTTTCACTGAACGTGCCCACTCGCTGCAATATCTTCAACTTTGCCCGGGCGGACATCAACAATGACAAGATGGAAGAGACCATCGTAATCGACAAGAGCAACAAGATGGTCATACTCAACTCAGCAGGCGAACTCATCTGGAGAGGCGACAGGATCTTTGCCGCGACGACCAACACCTTCGAAGGCAAGGTGGAAGACCGGCGCTTCAACCTTGTCGACCTCTACGCCATTCCGTCTCCCATTGTGGTGGCCGATATCAACAAGGACGGCATCCCGGAAATCATCGTGAACCGCAGCACCTCCAATGTGGACAAATTCCTTCCCGATTCCATGAAATCCTACGACAAGAGCGAGATCGTCTCCTTCTCCTGGGACCAGATGGGGCTCGTCGAAAACTGGAAAACGAGGGAAATCAGCGGAATGGTGACGGGGGTCCGGCTTGGAGACCTGAACGGGGACGGCACGACGGAACTCGTGGCCAGCCTGGTCCTGGCCAAAGACCTGCTCAAGCTGTGGGAATCCAAGAGCACGATCTTTTCTTACGATCTTAATGTTTCTCCGAGTAAGACCGCCGCAAGGCAGTAACCCTGCGGGAGCGGTCCGTGGCCGAAAATATCCACCCCGCCTTGCGGTGAGCGGGGTGGATATTCCCGAAAACCCTTCAACGCCCCCTAAAGCCTGTAATCTCCCGCCACCTCCAGGATGTACTCCCGGTCCCTCTCTCCCTGCCGCACGGTGAATGTGCCGCTTCCCTCGATATCCGAGAGCTTGCCAAGCCCTTTGTAGATCTTCCACGTCCCGACGGTCAGTTTTGTAGCCGCATCCCGCTGTCCCTCGAAAACGCTGCAGATCGAACCATGCTGGAAGTTCGTGACCGCATAACCCTTCATCGGGCCGACTCCTCTTATCCGGTCATGAAAGGTAACGCTCCGCCGCGATACGAACTCCCCGGCAACGCCTACCTGGTATTCTATCGGCTCTCCGTCCATCTCGACGAGCATCAGGCAATGGTCGAACTGGTCATGAACGTAAAGCATTTCCCGCCTTGCCACCATGAGACGATATACTGCCTTTCTCTCCATCGGTACCTCCTTGCGCTTGGGAACCCCTGCTTTCACCCACCGTTCGGATCCTAAGTACAACGCTTTCCGGTGCCGTCGGGCACACCCCCCACCGCACCCTTCCGTACTCTGTCTCCTCTCTTCCCCATTCGGCGACACGCCGCATGGGTAGCCCTCTCGAAAAACATGTACCCTGTTAGCACAACACCGCTCAGAACGCCAGCAACTCCACCATCGGTGAAAACTTCCACAATCTCTGTCTTGACAGTACGCACATATTTCGTTAACCTTTCAATTCATAGCAGGTTAACAAGACTTGTAGGTTGCTTCCGATACAGAAACCCGGAATGGCTATGCCGGTCAGAGACCTCCAGAAGATCGTTTACGCATCGCTTATGGCCGCCCTTATTGCCGTCGGGGCTTACATCCATGTTCCTATCGGCCCGGTGCCCATCGTTTTGCAGAACCTGTTCGTTCTGCTTGCCGCCCTGCTTTTCGGCCCCCGGTGGGCACTGGCCAGCATGGGAATCTATCTGTTTGTGGGAGCGATGGGAATCCCCGTCTTTTCCGGGGGGAAGGGGGGTCTGGCCCATTTCCTTGGCCCAACGGGCGGATATCTTATCGGCTTTACCGTTTCCGCCTTTGTTACCGGATACATTTCCCAATCCGGCAATCAGCGCAGGGCGTTCGACATTGCCGCCGTGGTGCTGGGCTCCCTCGTGGTCTATGTTTTCGGTGTTCCCTGGCTGAAGATGGTAACCGGCATGACCTGGACCAAGGCTGCCCTGGCGGGAATGCTTCCCTTTCTGCCCGGGGATGCCGTCAAGGCCGCCGGCGCCGTTATTCTCGCCCGTGCTCTTCGACCTGTGCTCAACCGACAGACGGAATCAGCTTCAACATGATCGACATCAGAAACCTCGAACATCGCTACCCCGATGGAACGTTTGCCCTCAAAGGCATCAACCTGGTGATCCCCGACGGTGAATTTCTGCTCATCTGCGGCCCCAACGGCAGCGGCAAGACGACGCTCATCCGGCACATCAACGGTCTGCTGAGGCCGTCGCGGGGGTCGGTGCTGGTGGACGGGCTCGACACAACCCGTCATGAACACGAAGTCATGCAGCGGGTGGGAATGGTCTTCCAGGACGCGGACAGTCACATTGTCGGGGAGACCGTGTGGGAAGACGTTGCCTTTGGCCCGGAAAACCAGGGGCTGGCTCCCGGGGAAGTGGAATCACGGGTGCTGTCCGCGCTGAGAACGGTGGGGATCGAGGAAATGGCCGACAGGCCCTGCCATCTTCTTTCGGGAGGAGAAAAGCGCCGGGTGGCCGTCGCCGGGGTTCTCGCCATGCTCCCGCACACGCTTATTTTTGACGAGCCTTTCGCCAATCTCGATTTCCTGGGCGTTCAGCAGATCCTCCAGCAGATCGTGGAACTGCACCAGGCGGGTCACACCATCGTGGTGACCACCCACGACGTCGAGAAGGTGGTTGCCCATGTCAGTCGGATAGCCATTCTCTTCAAAGGCGAGATCAAGGCCCTCGGCCCTCCCGAGGAAGTCATTCCTCAGCTACCCCTGTTTCACATTCGACCGCCCTGCTTCAGCCTGCTCGGAGAAAGGATGCTCTCATGGCTGGCCGATTAGCGTTTCACTATATCCACCGTGAATCGATGCTCCACCGCTGGGATGCACGCTGCAAACTCCCCGCCCTGTTTCTTGCATCCGTCGGGATCCTGCACATGCACGAGGTCGCTCTGAGCGCATTTTCGGCTCTCCTCGTCGCCGCGGTGATCTGCGCCCGCCTGCCCTGGAATGCCCTGCTCCGGGACCTCAAGATGTGGGGACTCTTCCTGGCTGTTATCTTCTGCCTGCAGGCGTTGTTCCACACGGGCGACGGGCAGCGCATCGTCGACTGGCTCCCCGTAGGCATTGACGGACTTCACAGGGCGGCGCTCACCTGCTGGAGGCTTCTCCTGATTCTCTCCTTTGCCGCCGTGTTCACAGCCGTTACACGCCCCCGGGACCTTCAGAACGCCATCATCTGGTTCCTCGGGCCTTTTCCTTTCCTGCCTGCCCGCAGGATCGCCCTGATGGCCGCTCTGACCACCCGCTTCCTGCCCTCCATCCTCGACAGGGCCGATGACATACGCACCGCTTCCAGGTCACGACTGGGAGACACGCGGAAGAATCCGCTGCAGAGAATGAAGTACTTTGCGCTTCCCCTCTTCCGCCGCTCACTCATTCAGGCGGATGAACTGGCGCTCGCTCTCGCAGCCAGAGGCTACCGGGAAGACCTGCCCGTTCGCATGAAACGCATCCCGGCCACTCATTTTTCGGGGCTGCTCTGCCTGGCACTGGCCGTTGCCCTGATCACGTTCGGCCTGCCGGAAGAACTGCGAGACACCTTCTCCGTCTTCTTCCGGTTCCTGAAGGAAATGGCGTGATAGAACAGGTCGGTATCGGGATCGTATCGAATGCCACGTGAGGCATCGGGGGGCCCCCGAATCTCTGCAGGTCTCCCTTGCCGCGGCGAAGAGGGTGCAAGGACGTTCGCCCCGCCCTAAGACCCCGCCTGATTCTTCTCCGTGGCTTCGATCACGTTGCGGATATTCTGTTCGATCTTCCTGATCACATCGGATGCCACTCGAACCCGTCCCGCTTCCCGGGAACCGGTCATCCACAGGTGGACCGCCGCTTCACCTTCCGGCGCGGGCTTGTCCCATGCCAGGGAAAGGGCGATCTTCCCTCCGATGAAGAAATCCATCCGGCCGTGGGGCTCTCCTGCAACAGGCCCTCCGGAATCCGCCTTCTCGCGATATTCCGCATCTCCGAGGTCCCAGAGAAGAGAGTTCACGCGCCATGAATCCTTGAATTCCCGAGGTTTCCCGTCTTTTCCCTTCATCCCCCATTTGTTGGGTTCGAGCCTGACCGCTTGTCCTTCGACGTTGTCGAGCTTCCAGGCCACTTCTTCGACATCGTCCCTGTCCAGGGGAAACAGAGACCTTTCTTCGATGGCGCTGATGGTTTTGGGTATATCTTCGAGCACACCGGAGTTCACCTTCACTACGGCGTGGAGTTGAGAACTCACGGCGGTCACATCCTTTTTCCCGTCTTCGACTCTGCCCAGCCTGAACTCGATCGATTCCCCGCCCGAGAGCCTCAGATCCACCTTCACGTGAGGAGGATCGAGGCCGTGGGGAGCCAGTTTCGACGGATCTTCGTCGACGAACGCAATAGCTCTCAACCAGTGCAACTGCTGGATGACATTTTCCACCTTTCCCGGCCTGATCTTTACATCCCCCTGTCCGTCAGCCTGCCAGGTTTTCCCGTCGTCGAGCAGGCGGACTTGGACGACCGAACCGTCTTCCCATTCCGTTCTCAGCCCTCTCACATCATCGACGGCGAACGTAAAGAGGCTGCGGCGCCTCAAGTCGTTTAACCCCTTGTTGAACACCGCCCAGTTGCCTTCGGCCACGAGGAAAACCGAGGTCTTTGCCTCTGAACGGGCGTAGCGGGCGTCTCCGACGGGGTTTCGATCTCCGAGCAGCAGTTCGTGCCGGTTGTCTCCTTCCCGTACGCGGATCCTGAGTACAGGGGTTTCAAGTCCGTAGGGCTTGAGGTCTTCGGGAGCGGCAACGATTTCACGTTCGACCTGGAGCCTAGAAAACGCCCCCAGCAGGCCATCCACTGCGCTTGCATCCACATCGGTTCTTACCGGTTCAACAAGGATCCACCTGTCTTCCTTTATCAACCTGACAGGTTTGCCCTCCCTGGGCAGGATCTCGACGGAATCCGCCTTCTCGGGGTTCAAATGAAACACCCTTTTCGCCTCTCTGTCCGTCGCTGCCTTCTGTTCTTTCCTCACGATCTCGAAGTAGTAGAAATAACCGCCGACCAGGAGCAACAACACGAGATAGATGATGGAATGACGCCATTTCATCGTCGAGCCCTCCGGAAGCGATAAACGGTCAGACCTGAGAGGATGACTACGAGGGGCATGAGTACAATGGCGACAAAGAAGAGCACCTGGGCCTGGGATGGAGAAAGCAGCAGAAGCTGTCCTCCCTTTTCGCGGGGTTCGATCCTGATCAGGCTCTCTTCCTCGGCCATGAAATTCATCATGTTCAGAAAAAGGTCACCGTTTCCCGAGAGGTTGAAATAGGTATTGCCGACAAAATCCGAATCTCCCACAACGAGCAGGTATGCCGTTTTGCCCTCGTGTCCGGAGTCATCCTCCTCGCCTTTTTTCTCCGACTGCTTTTCGGCTGGTTTTCGGGAATCGATTTCCGCAAGAACGGCCAGGGGGACCAGCCCCACCCTGTCTTCCATTTCATCCGGAGCTGCCTGGCCCTCTTCTTCGAGGAGTTTCAGGTTGGTTTCCGACCACGATTCGGGAGAAGTGGAAGCGAGGGTTTCCAGGTGAATACCGTCGGGGGGGTTCTCCATCGGACGGACGGATCGCGCCTCGGGAAAGAAGGCGGCTATGCCGAAGTTTTCCGTTATCTTGTGCGAACCGTATTCCGACACAACGGGCATGAGATAACTTCCGCCGAAAACCCTGCTCAGCTTGTCGATGACGATGTCGTCGATGAGTTCGATTCCGTAACCGGCAAGAAACTCCCGCATGCCTCCATCATGATAGGGATCGAGAAGAGCCGTGACTCTTCCTCCCCTGTCCAGATACCTCCTGATGCTATCGAGTTCCTGGGGGAAAAGGGGCTTCTTCGGGCCGGCAATGACCAGCACTGCGGCATCATCCGGGACCTCCGCCTGCTGAAGGAGGTTCAGTTCCTCGACAGCGTAGTTGTCCCTGGCAAGCGACGAACGAAGATTCGAATAGCCGTCCTTGTCCGCAGATTCGAAGGAGCGCTCTCCATGTCCCTTCAGAAAGTAGATCTTCTTCTCCTGTTCTCGAACGAGCTTGAGTATGGCATTGGTGAGATTTTCCTCGTCCGCGGCTTGAACCGTCTGCCTCCTGCCGTAGCCTTCAAGGACAAGGGTTCCGTAGGTCCGGATTTCATAGCGGCGGGCCAGTTCGGGGTTGCGATCCGGGTCGATGAATTCGTAGCGGATGTTGTCGGTTTGAAAACGATAGGTTTCCAGGAGGTCCCTTGCCTTGGTTTCATCCTGGGCGGCGGTGGCAAAAAAACCCTTGACCTGTATCGGTTGATCGAGGGTCTTCAGCACGTTCCGGGTCTGCTCGGACAGTGTAAAGGACCCCGATTCCGTAAGATCCATCCTCCACGGGTGCTTTTCGGCGATCAGGACGATGAAAACGAGTATGCCGAGAAAGAACAGGGTGGAAATCACCGTATTCGAACCATAAACCCAGGGACGGCTTCGTCTTTTGTTGTCCGGCATTCTAGTGAGCCTCCGTTATGCTTTCATTCACGGGGGCGACAGGCCAGGAACCCGCCGCCGATTTGAGACTACCGGGTTTTTCGTATCATCCCCGCCACCGGTAGGACCCCATCTGCCTCAGGGTCAGGAACAGAAAAAAGACGATGAAGACGAGGTAATAGATCACATCACGGGAATCCAGGACTCCCTTGGCGAACGTGTCGAGATGCCTGGTAAAAGAGATGTATTCTATGATCTCGCCCAGTTGAGGTCCGACCAGGTTCTTTGTCCATCCGATCACCCAGAACATGAGCAGGGTTCCGAACGAGAGGACGGCCGCCACGATCTGGTTTTGAGTAAGAGACGACGTGAAGATACCCAGCGAGAGGAAAGCGCTCCCCAGAAGAAAGACTCCCAGGTAGCCGCAGAGAATGGGCTGCCACGAAGGCGAGGTAAGGTAATGAAGAAAGACGATCCCGGGCAGCGTTCCGACCAGGATGACGAGGAAGGTGCTCACCACGGCGGTGAACTTTGCCAGCACCGAAGCCCGGTCCGAAATGGGATACGTGAAGAGAAGTTCGAGTGTGCCTGTTTTCCGCTCCTCGGCGAACAGCCTCATGGTCAGAAGGGGAGCCATGAGAAGCAGCACGATGCTGAGATCCAGGAAAAAGGGTCTGAGAACCATTTCAGATACGCTGAACTGTTTGGCCATAAACGGATTCTGGCCGGCCTGAAAACTCAACAGATTATAGTAAGCCATGGCACTGTAGAAGAAATAGCCTGATATCACAAGAAAAGTGAAAGCAACGACATACATGACAGGAGAAGCGAACATGCCGTAGAGTTCCCTGCGATAAACCGCCCAAAAACCTTTCATGTCTCGGATTCCTCCAGGGTCGTTTCCTCGGTGACCAGCTGCATGAAGATATCTTCCAGGCTGAGGTCGACCGGTTTGAGTTCAAGCAGGTCCACGCCTTTTGCCACGACAAGCCGGGCGATTTCGGGTCGGAGATCACGCGACCGGTCTGTTTCGACCATCATTCGGTTGTGGTTGTCGTCATCCGCGGTGACGTTCTGTACTCCATCAAGTTGTTTCAGGCCTGAAGCAAGATCGTCGGAGGATCCTCTGACCTCGATCACGACGAGTGCGGATTTCTGCAACCGGCTCGTCAGGTCGGCAGGACTGTCCGTGGCAACGATCTGCCCCTTGTTGATGATCATAACCCTTTGACATATCTGAGCTACTTCAGGGAGAATGTGGCTGCTCAGAAGAATGGTGTGTTTCTCCCGGAGGTTCAGGATGAGGTGCCGGATTTCGATGATCTGGCCGGGGTCGAGACCAATGGTGGGTTCATCCAGAATAAGTATGGGCGGGTTGTTGACGAGCGCCTGCGCAAGACCCACGCGCTGCCTGAACCCCTTGGAAAGATGGCCGATGATCCTGTGGGAGACCTTTTCGAGGCCGCAGACGTCGACGACCCTGGCCACCTCCTTCCCCCGCTTCCTGGCTTCGACCCCCTTGGCTTCAGCGGCGAATGCGAGGAATCTGTCTACGGACATCTCGGAGTAGAGGGGCACATTTTCAGGGAGGTAACCGATTCGATTACGCACTTCCAGGGATTTCTCGAAACAGTCCAGGCCGTCGATCTTCGCTGAACCCGCGGTGGGTGGCATATAGCAGGTGAGGATTCGGATCGTCGTCGATTTCCCGGCGCCGTTCGGCCCCAGGAACCCCACCACTTCACCCTGGTCGATCCGGAAGGTCACATCCCGTATGGCCGCCATTGAACCATAGAACTTGGTCAAGCCTTCCGCTTCAATCATAGTTCTTCCTCTTTCCTTTGGTTCTCATTGTCTTGCATCTTGGGATTTGCGAACAATGAAGGGTCTTCAAGGCATGATGATTCGTGACTGTCGGCTCTCCCGAATGGTCTTGGTGCCCAGAGAGGCACCGCAACCCGTGCACCTGTACTCGTGCAGTTCACCATCCGGCAGCACCAGCAGCAACCGGCTTCGCACCGGCATCGCTTTCCTGCAGCGGGCACAATAAAGAGCGGAAGCGTTAAATTCCTGAAACTGTGCAGCGGTTGTCCTGCGTTTCACAGCTCACTCCCTGATTATCCTGGAATTCCTCAGGTGTGCGCCTCCCCGGCTACACCGGCATCCGCCTCCCTCGTCCTTTCCTTGCGCCGGCTCCAGGGCCATTTCTTCACCCTGCTCTCTGTCTTTTCCTTTTCCAGCTCAATAAATGCCATCAGGAGCTCCTCCTGGCGGGGAGTAACCTGCTTCGGAATCTTCACCTCGACCTCGATGAAAAGATCCCCTCGCCCGTAACCTCTTAACCTGGGCACGCCCTCTCCCGAAAAACGTATCACGGCTCCAGGCTGAGTCCCCGGCTCGATTTCAACAATCTTGACCCCTTCCAGTGTGGGAATCTCGATCTTGTCACCCAGGATCGCCTGAATGAAAGATATGGACACCTTGCAGTAGAGGTTGTCGCCGTCCCGCTCGAAAAGCTCGTGCTGCCGAACTTCCAGCCTCACGAAAAGGTCGCCGGCCACACCTCCGCGATACCCGAAGTCTCCCTCCCCGCGCAGGCGCAGGCGCGTCCCCGTATCCACTCCAGGCGGCACCTTGACCTGAACCTTTCTCGATTTTCTCACGCGGCCCTGACCGCCGCAACTGTTGCATGGAGAAACCAGGACCCTGCCGGTGCCCTGGCAACGCACGCACGTGGTGCTGATTCTGAAGAATCCCTGGGATTGGACAACCTGGCCGCTGCCCTGGCACATGGGGCACATGCTCTCGCGCGTCCCCGGCTCGGCGCCGCTTCCGCCACACTGGTCGCACCCCACGAAGGTCTCGATCGAAATCTCTTTCTCGACCCCGAACACGGCTTCTTCAAAACCGAGAACCATATCATAGGCCAGATCGTCGCCAGGCCTGGAGGCCGTCCTCGAACGGGGAGATCCTCCGAAACCGAATGAAAAGAATTCCTGGAATACGTCCCCGAAAGAACTGAAGATATCTTCGAAGCCGCGAAAACCGCTGAACCCGGAACCCTGGAGACCCTCATGACCGTAGGCGTCATAGATGCGCTTTTTCTGAGGATCACGCAGCACCTCGTAAGCTTCAGCAGCCTCCTTGAAGGACTCCTCCGCCGCCTTGTCGCCGGGATTGCGGTCCGGATGATATTTCAGGGCAAGCTTTCGATAGGCCCTTTTGAGATCTTCTTCACTTGCGCTTCTGGATACACCCAGAACATCGTAGTAATCACGTTTCCCCATGGATCCTCGATTCCTCCCTCGAGTCGGCATTCTTCAGGCAGCATCGGGGCCGTTGATCATGACCAGTCATCACGTAAACACGCTCCCCCGGCTTGTCAAGCTTTCAGAACCGCACCCGAAGGCCTCGCCGCACAGGTGTTGCCCGGCTTATGTCTCTTCCTCCGCGTGTTCGCCCGCTCGACGTCGAGCCTCGGCCGCAAATGCCTGCTTTCCCAGCTCCCCGGCCCTCCCGGCGATCAACAACCACTGCTCCCGATCGGGCTCACAACGGATCGCCCGGGAGATGCGACTGAACAGAAACACGTCTCCCTCTTCCTGTGCATCCCGCAGAAGCCGTCGCAACTCCTCAACGGCATCGCCCTTTTCATAGAAACTCACCGCGTCGTGAACGAGTCCGGCATCCTCGAACCTTCGCCCCCAGCTCAACAGAACCGACCCGTGCACGTCCTGCCTGTTGAGAAGATCCCGCTTTTCAAGACAGCTCAACAGGTTACTCCCCGCCATGATCTCCGCCTCTTCTCCACGTCTTCCCGTCCCGGCCGATCCCGCTCCTCATCAGTCCTCTCCCTGCTGCTGATCCTCGAGGCCTTCCATTTCCTCGAACTCCAGGGATGCATCGTACATGGACGCTTCTTCCAGGATCTCCTTCACTTCCGAGTGCACCAGGTCCATTTCTTCCGCGGGACCGATCTCGGGCAGCGCCTTGATTTCCTCCAACTGCCGAATGTTGTCGGCATTCACTTTGCCGGCCGCAATCTCTCGCAGGGCATGCACGATTTCCTTGTTTTTCGGGACATCCAGCTGTGGGGGTGCCCCCGCACGCGACTGCAGGACCCGACGCACGGCAAGATGCACCAAGCTGAATCGACTTTCTACATTTTTTAAACAATCTTCAATAGTTACACGAGCCATTCCCGGCTCCTCCTCTCTCCTGTACCCTTCGCCCGATACGGGCGGTCGTTCTTAAGCAGGCCAATTTCTATAAAACATCTTCTCCTGTAAAGGCAATGCCAAAATGGAGAAGTGCCGTCTCAGTTCTTCACCTCGGCGTACCTGGCCAGGGTGAAAAGAAAGTCAGCCAGGCGATTGAGATAGGAATGCACTTCGGCGTCATCGAGTTCGCCGGCTTCCTTCAGTGCCACGGCACGGCGTTCCGCACGGCGAATGATTGTTCGAGAAAGGTCCAGGGCAGCACTGGCAGGATTCCCGCCAGGAAAGATGAACCTGCGGGGCAAAGGCACTTCCCTTTGCAGATCTTCGATCCATTTCTCCAGCCTGGCCGTTCGTTCCGAACCGATGCGGTATTGATCCATCCCTTCGCCCTCGCACGAAAGTTCGGCTCCCAGGGCAAGCAGATCTTCCTGGACCGCGGATATCATGTCCCGGATGGTTTCACTGCCGGTGAAAACCTTTGCAAGCCCGAGCGCTGAGCTCGCTTCATCCAGGGTTCCGTAGGTCTCCGGCCGCAAACCGGCCTTGGAAACCCGCTCCCCCGACAGCAGACTCGTTTGTCCTTCGTCCCCCTTCTTCGAGAAAGTAAAAATATCCATCTGAAATCACTCCCTCCCTTCAAGAACAGGCCCACAGATTCTCGATTTTCAGTCGTATTCCCTAACCATGATCCTTCCATGATGAAACGGGGGGCTGCGCGGTCTCCACAGCAGCCGTGATTCCCCCGTCCGGCGCGGAACCGGACCGGGACCCTCCTGCCCCCGCACCAGTCCACTCCACTGCAGCGGCGCCTGCCTGGAGACCCGCGGCATCAGTTACCGGCCGATTCAGTGGATCTGCCCTTCGTGGCGAATAGTCGCCACCTGTCCTCCGTAGGTTACCTTGATTTCGGCCAGGAGTTGGTTGGTTGCTTCCTCGATACGGTCGATATCCTTCTCATCGACGGAATCGTCCGTCACGTAGCGCAGGGATTCCTTGAGTCTTTCAAACTGCTGAATGATTTCAGGCTTGATCTTTCCTTCCCCAAGGCGGTCGTTCAATTCCAGAATCGTATTGACACAGCTCTCGACCCTCACTCGCAAGTGCCTTGAAATATTTCCGGAATCTCTCTTGTAGAGGAATCTCTTGAATATCATCTGGATATCATCGCCGCCTTCTGTGTTCAGCGCCGCCCTTTCCCGGCAAGTTCCTCGTTGAATAAGGCGTAGAGAATTTCATGATCCGTCATGGCGCGCGCCATGATGACCTTGATCTTATCCAGGTCCTGCACGTTCAGGATGAGATTCACTCCAAGCCTGAACGCAAGCATGCCGTCGAGCGTGGGCAGGTTGTCGCAGATGAGACACAGGAAGAACCGCCTTCTCGAATGCATGGGAAGGATCTGCAGGTGGCGCAGGAGAAGGTTGTCGGAAGGTTCGGGATCGTCGAAGAATTCATCGAGGAGGATCAGGTCGTATCGATTGTGCCTGAGCTTCCCCATGGCGAAAACGGTATTGTATGCCGGGACGACATGATAGCCCAGTTCCTGGAGCAGATGCCTGATCCTGAGGGAACGTGCCGCGTTGGAAACACACAGGAGGCAGGTCTTGATTCCTTCTTCGACTACATCAAGAGCCCATCCTTCCTCCAGGATCTGGTCGGGGGCATGTCCGTTGGAGGGCAACGGATCGTCCACACCTTCCTGCTCAGCAGACAGAAGTCCCTGGAGCCTGGGGGGCAGTTCGATGGGCGTCCTGCATTTTGGGCAGAGTATCCTGACATCCCTGGCTTCGGGGATCTTTTCGTCGGGCACCGAGAACAGCACGCGACATGCGTGGCATTGTATCTTCACCCCATTCCTCCTGCTTTGTCTCCCCCATGATCGGAATCATCACATCTCTCAGGGAATCCGCGAAAGGCGGACGCTGCTCCTGCCACACCCATACGATCACCGCCGTCGCACCCGTTGAACAGGAAACGAGTCGGTTGGGCACGAAGCCTTGTACAGAGCGGATTTGACTTGTATCTTCCCAGAATTCTTTTTACAGTTATCAAATACTCTCGTAAATGTACAGTACCGTCTGCCGGCAATGCTCAATTTCAGGCAGACCCGGCATAAACCACGACGGCAGTCTATTCTCGGTCGGTCATTCGGGATATGAAGGAGGCTCATCTCATGATGGAAAAAACCAGGTTCGGCGGGACGGAATGCGAGGTGTCGGTGATTGTACTCGGAACATGGGTCACGGGAGGCTGGGCATGGGGAGGCAGTGACGAAAAGGAATCCACGCGGGCTGTTCTTCGTGCATTGGAGCTCGGCATCGACTTCATCGATACGGCCCCTGTCTATGGTTTCGGAAAATCTGAAGAGATTCTCGGAAAGGCCTTGAAGGAATGGGGATCAAACAGCGGTCTGGTCATCGCAACCAAGTGCGGCCTGGAATGGGATGAAAACGAGAGAATTCGGAGAAACTCCAGCCCGGAACGCATTCGTTACGAAGTGGATCAGAGTCTCAAGCGCTTGGGGGTGGATTGCATCGACATCTATCAGATCCACTGGCCCGACTTCAATATGCCTTTCGCCAAGTCCATGGAAGCCATGATCGAATTGCAGCAGCAGGGGAAAATCCGCTGGGTGGGGTTGAGCAACTTCAATCGCGAACAGGTGGAAGAATGCCTGCGCCACGGGCCTGTCCACAGCCTGCAGCCGCCCTTCAATCTTTTCGAACGCGAGGCGGAGAAGGACATTCTTCCCTTCTGCCAGGGAAACAACATTGGAACCCTCGTTTACGGAGGCCTCTGCCGGGGATTGCTCACGGGGAAGTTCGAAGGCAGCGAACGATTCCCCAGGGGGGATCTCCGCCGGGGAGATCCGAAATTCAAGCCGGACCGCTTCAAGAACTATGTCAGCGCAGTGAACGAGTTCAGGGAAATTGCGGCGAAATACGCAAAAACCCCGGCTCAATTCGCTCTGCGATGGGCTCTGCAGCAGCCTGGAGTGACAACGGTCATCGCCGGCGCCCGAACCGCAGCTCAGGTCGAGGACAATGCGGGGGTCTCGGGTTGGCACATAGACGCCGCTGACTTGAACAGGGTGGAAGAGATCCTGACAAGACACATCGAGAATCCCATCGGCCCCGAGTTCATGGCTCCCCGCACGGATTGACCACGCATTCACAGCCTCCCCATGGCTGCGAAGACGGGAAGGCCTCCGTGCACAATGCGCCACAGACGGATAGAAGGCATATTCAGCTGGGAAGCATGCGAGCGGCTGGGAACAAGAACGGCGACCCGCCACCCCGCGAAGTGAGTGCGCAGGTGATCTCCCAGGCGCCGATAAAGAAGGTCATCGCCTTCCGCCATACGCTTCCCATAAGGCGGATTCAGGACAAGCAGGCCTGGCGAAAGCCCATGCCTGTGCGGAATGAATTCCAGGAAATCGGTTTTCATCCACGTGATGTCCTTCTGAATTCCCGCGCGTTCAGCGTTCTTCATTGCCGTCGAAAGGGCCTCCGCATCGATGTCCATGGCGAAGACAGGCATGGGGCATGAGTCCGTGGACGCTTCCACCGCCCTGCGGCACAGGTATTCCCAGGTCTTCTGCCGGAACGACGGCCACTCCTGGAAGAGGAAGCGTCTCCTCAATCCGGGAGGAAGCCGTCGAGCCATCCAAACCGCCTCAACGGGGAAGGTGCCGGATCCGCACATTCCGTCCACCAGGGGGGTGCTTCCGTTCCAGCCGCTCTTCAGAAGCACCGCGGCGGCCAGGGTTTCGCGCATTGGAGCGACGGCGTGAGTGGTCCGGTAACCCCGCTGGTGAAGGTGTGCCCCGGTGGTGTCCAGGCTGAGTTCGCAGTGGTTGTGCGTAAGGTGCACGATGATGCGCTGCCGGTCGCCGGGTTCCGCAGCAGCTGCTGATCCCCGCAATTCAGGAAGCGGCAGGCCCAGCATCCCGAAACGTTTGCGGATTCCGGAAAAAACCGTGTCGGCCACCAGGCCTTCATGCCCGATGCGCGAATGTTCCACATGAGCTTCCACCTGCAGAAGTGTGCGCGGGTTCAGCCACAGCTCCCATTTTAGATCCAATACCTTGTGCAGAAGTTCCCCGACCACTCCCGCCCTGAAGGTGCTGAAGCGGCACAGCACACGGCTCGCCGTCCTCAGATGCAGGTTGGAGAGGTAGCATGAAACCAGGTCGCCCGAATACTCGATGCCTGCCTGTGTAACAACCGTTTCCGTAATGCCGAGACCTCGAAGTTCGTCCCGGCACAGCGCCGACAGTTCAGGAGGAGTAATGACAGCGAAGCGGTGGTCGGGGCCCAGAACATGCCTTCTGATGCGGCGTTGAACTGCTTTCTGGCTTGACGAATCCGGTTCTTTCATCGAGTAATTTCCCTATTTCTTTCAACGAAATGGATCATGCCGTCGGGAGCCTCGAATACACGGGAGCTAACGACTTGACGAACGCCGGGGTCTCCTATAATGTTTTCCCGATGGTGTTCTCTCTGCCGTCGAGGGGTTGATTATATCTCCACTTTGATCTTTACCACAAAGGATCGATTACAGAACTTCCCGTTTCATGTTATCGGTTGTCTCAAGTCTGCTTTTATCGAGAATGGAAGGAGCTGTTTACATTGAGAAATGGAAGCTCTGTTTCGACGCGCTTCGGTGTGCCCGCCGATTACCGTCCTCGACAGTTCTCTCCCCTGTGGCAGACATCCGCGAAAGGCTGGCGCGAGCGGCTTGCCGGCGCACTCGATCGGGCATGCGGGAGTTCGCCTGCCACGATCTTCTTCCGGGCGGACGATATCGGAGCAGGAGGCCGCGCTTTCGAGGCGTTGTGCAGGCTCTTCCGTCACCACGATATGCCCCTGGGCATGGCCGTGGTCCCAGCCTGGCTCAGCGACGTTCGCAGGACGCGGCTCTTCGCCGCAGCTCCCGTCGACGAATCGCTTTGGAGCTGGCATCAGCACGGGTGGAGGCATGTCAACTGGCAGCGGAGCGGCAAGAAATCGGAGTTCGGAGAGCAGCGCCCTTTCGAAAAGCAGTGGCGTGATATATGGCAGGGCCGCCAGAAGATGGAGGACCTGTTCGGCAGCCATCTTGTATCCGTTTTTACTCCCCCCTGGAACAGGCTGTCCAACTCCACCCTCAGGATTCTCCATAACCTTAAATTCGACGGCGTATCCCTGGCCGGCCCCTTTCCGAGGGGCATCAAGCCTCCTCTTCCCCTGGTCAATCTCAAGATCCACGTGGACCTCCACACCCGCAAGAACAGGGATGCCGAATCCGACTTCAACAATCTGCTCGAAGAATTGAGTTCCCTTCCCGGGAAAAAGGAACCGGCGGGGATCATGATTCATCACCAGCGGATGACCCATTTCGCCTTCGAATTTCTGGACGAACTGCTTTGCCTTTTCGGAGACCGGAATCGAGCCCGCGTCATGAATTTCAGAGAAATCCTGGACAAAGGCGCCAATGAATAGGCCGGCCCTGGTCTATGCCGACTCCAGTGGCCGTATTTTCGATTTCCCCGAACTGGAAATGGTGGGAAGCAGCGCACAACGGTGGCACCGCATTCAACCCGAAGACTGGATGCCTCTTCCTGAAGGCAGCGATCTTTTCCTGCTGCCCGATCGTTTCCCCGTCGGATACAATCCCAGGAAACGGCAATTTGAAGTCCTGTCCCGGGATCCCTTCGATCCATCAAAACCGGTTCAGGCCGTTGCGGCCTTCATGGCACCCGCACACACCCAGATCTTCACGGCCGCCTACCGGTCGAAGCCGGACGCCAGGTTGCTGCCCCTTTTTTCGTACACGGCCGTGGGATGGCTGAACGGCCGGTTCGTCGCCGCGGGGCTTCGCATCGATTCCGACGAAAGGCAGGACCTCAGGCACTTCGACCCCCGGCAAATCGAAAGAAACGCTCGCAGGCGCATGGACCGCGAATCCCGTAACCGGCTGATTCGGCACCTGGGTAAATGCGCTATCACCTACGGCTGCCCGGCCGCTCGGAATCTCTTCATGAACCGATGGGAAGCCCCCCTGCCCACCTCCCCCGCATGCAACGCCCGATGCCTCGGATGCATCAGCCTGCAGGAGCGAACAGACCTCTGCGCCACACAGGATCGCATCTCCTTCGTTCCCACTCCCGATGAAATCTGCGGCGTCGCCATACCCCACCTCGAACAGGCGCCACGGGCCGTTGTGAGTTTCGGCCAGGGGTGCGAGGGAGAGCCCCTTCTGCAGGCCGATACGATCCGGGCCGCCATTGCCACCATGAGAAAAGCCACGGGCAGAGGGACCGTCAACCTCAATACAAACGGGAGCCTTCCCGCAAGAGTGGCCGCCCTGTGTGAAGCGGGCCTCGACAGCATACGGGTCAGCCTGAACAGCGCTCGTCGAGACTTCTACACCGCCTATTTCAACCCGCGGGGCTACACCTTCGAGGACGTCAAGGCATCCATTCTCTCCGCCAGGTCGAACGGAGCCTTTGCTTCCATCAATTATTTCGTCCTTCCGGGCTTCACCGATGACGTGAACGAATTCCAGGCCCTTTGCGGACTCGTCGATGAAACTCACCCGGACTTCATCCAGATGCGCAACCTGAACATCGACCCCGAATGGTACCTGAAATCCATTGATTTCCGGCCCGGAAAGACCCTTGGCATCAGGCACCTCATCACCCGGCTCAAGGAAAACTTTCCGCACCTTCAACTCGGTTATTTCAACCCCTGCCTGGACAGGACCCTGGCTTGATCCCGGAGAAAGAGCGAAGGCATCCGACTGGAGCCGGCTCTGCGCATTTTTTTCAAAGACCGTTGAGTTTAACAGAAACCGTGCTTAATGATAGAGAGGACCGAACCTGGAGAAACACCGGCATTCATTCTCCTGCAATATTCGGTTCGTTTCGGTGCAGACCACCGAAGCAGGATCGTTTCTTTCGTGCCTTCCGGCACCTGTGATCACCGGAAATTTCGAGAAAATCAAAGGAGGAAACATGGCTATCCAATTACCCGATCTACCCTACGCAAAAGACGCTCTCGAACCGCACATCAGCGCAAAGACCCTGGAATTCCATCACGGAAAACATCATAAGGCCTACGTCGACAACGGCAATAAGCTGATCGCGGGAACGGAACTCGAAAACCAGGATCTGGAATCGATCATCAGGAAGGTCGCGGGAGACGCATCCAAAGCCGGCATCTTCAACAATGTCGCCCAGGTTTGGAATCACACCTTTTATTGGAACTGCATGAAGCCCAATGGAGGGGGCCCGCCGACCGGGGCCGTTGCGCAGAAGATCAATGCCGACTTCGGAAGCTACGAAAAATTCGTCGAGGAATTCAAGAACGCGGGAGCAACCCAGTTCGGCAGCGGATGGGCGTGGCTGGTTCTAAACAACGGGAAGCTGCAGATAACCAAGACCGCCAACGCAGATACTCCCATCGCCCACGGGGTCAAGCCCATCCTGGTTGTCGATGTGTGGGAACATGCCTACTACCTGGATTACCAGAACAGAAGACCCGACTACCTGGCCACCTTCGTCGAAAAGCTGATCCACTGGGATTTTGTCAATTCCTGCCTCGCCTGAGACGCATATCGGGCACGATAGGGACCCCTGATGCTCTCGCCTTGCGGCGGCAGGCATCGAAACCGATCCCCCCGCCGCCGGCGGGGGAACCTTCCTCATCCCGCAGCAGGTCCATTCAAACCGGCGAAGCAGAGGCCGACACTCAGGCCTTTACACGGGATATACGTTCCCCGTTTCCAGAATGCACCATCCGTTGCGTGTCTTTCCCAGAAGCAGGTTGACCTGCCAGCCGACCCTGCAATGGTCGGTGATCTCCTTGGGAACCCGAACCTCTACGATTCCCGAAGTGCTGGAGCCCGAAAGAATCAGGATTCCCGGGTGCACCGTGTCGATGGTGAAATAGTCGTCCAGTTCCGAGGTCCAGTAACGGGGCGCATGATTCTGCGCATATTCATAAAGAAGGCGCGCCAGGCGCTCGGCGGCGGGGAGCTCTCTCGCGGCTTCCGAGGCGATGCGAATTCCCCTCAGTGCCTGTTCCCTGTCGATGTATCCTCGCTCCTCCAGCCACCTGATCAGCTTCTTGGCCACAGTTCCGGTGGACTGCAGCAGAGCCTCCGAGGCCATGACCTTGCGTATCATGAAATAATTGAGGAAATTGGAGAGAGACGGAAGTATCTTATCCGGTCCGAAGATGAAGCAGAACTCCAGGTTCTTCTGGAAATAGAGCTTCTCGTACAGCGCCACTTCGGCAGAATTATCCAACTCGTGGTATCCATATCCGTTCAGGCAGTGGCGCAGAAGATCGATTACTTCCTCGTAGCGATGAAACGTCCTGGTCTTCAATCGTCTCTGCTGATCTCTCAAAAACTCGGAAAACACATCCTCGATACTGGGCACGGCTACGGTCGGAAAATTCAAGACCTTCTTGCTGTTTTTCATCATGTTCACCCGCGATCTGTTTCTTGCCAGTCTGCCTTATATCCGGCTTCCGCAGTGGGGACAATACCTAAATGACGGTTCGACGGAATTTGCGCATCGCGGGCACACATGCCGTTGCGCTGCACGAAAAGGGGTATCGCTCGATTGGTCCGGCGACGACACGGCGCCGCAACGATCGCAGACCAGAACGGGTTCTCCACGCTTCACCGGAAACAACGGCACAAAGAACAGGCTCAGGTAATGATCCACACGCTTCAATCGAGCCTGCGCCAGACCGCAGGCGGCGCAAAGCCTGGGAGTGTCGTCCAGGGTTACCGTCCTGGGCTGTACTCCCCCTATGAAGAAGAACATTCTCTCTCCCTCCGGATTGAAACGCATAAGCACGCTGGCGGGAAACTCACCCCCGTACGCGCGACTCTCGTTCCCTCTTATTCTATCATGCATTCCCCGCTACGGCCACGCAGTAAAGCGACCCTCAAAACTCCCTGTTCATCCAGCGCACGCGCCCCAGCAGAAAACGGTGTATCTCTTCCGTGGATTCCACTCTGAACTCGACAGGCTGGTGCTGAATCACATTGTCCGAAAAGAAAACCACTCTGCAAAAGCCTTCCTCCGAACAGACCGCCACCCTCTTGAGAGCCCGCTCCCCGTCGGGAAGCCTCACCAGGAAGATATCCCCTGTTCGGACGAAGGTTCTCACATCCCTGGATGTATCGAGCAGTATAATATCGCCGCGATTGATGGTGGGAGACATCGAATCACTGCGAACCCGCGTGAGAATGAAGAATTTCAGCCGGTCCTGATCGCCGTCAGAAATAACCGTTTTGAACCAGCCCCTGCTGAAAGGAAGATAGTCTACCACGCCGTCGTGTATGATCTCCCCTTCCCGGTCCGTTATCCAGGTTTCGATCAGCGGGATCATGACGAATCGTTCTTCGCCCGGATACTCCATGGTGTCATCGGGATGTATACCGTGCTTGTCGAGGAATTTGGGGCCGACACCCATCAGCAGCCAGTTGGCGTTCACACCGAACTTCTGGCACACTGAAGTGATGAACTTCGAATCCGGAGCATTCTTTCTTTTCACATAATTCGTGTACGTGTTCTTGTGAATTCCGAACATCTCCGCGAATTCCGCTATAGAATGACCGCCTCTCAGACTTTCGAGCCGTTCTCCAAGCGATACCATTCCTCCCTCCAAAAAAACAAGCCTCTACGCACACTTTATTGTTGACTTCCACAACATAATATAACATAAATAACATGAAAATGTTGACATAGGCACAACTTGCACAGATTCGCCCCGGTGCAGCGGCGGCAGAGAGACAAAATTCTAATAAAATGAACCGAATGTGTCAACATGCAACCGGAATTCGGAGGTACACCGGGGTGCTTTCCTTCTTCCGGGCGGATTGGAATCAACCGGCTTTCATACGCCGTTCAGGGCCGGGCTGCCCGGCCGGGCCGCGAACGGTCTTTTTGTCCACATTGTTGTGTTGTGCGTTGCATTCATTGAAGGAGGTGAGACCGGTGGAATTCTACGATTACATCATGGCTGGAGTCTTAGTTGTTATCATCGTAACCTTTTTTTATAAAATGGGACCGGACAGGAAGAAATCCAAGGCGGATAATCCTCATTAACCAGGAACCGAAGTCTAATAAGGTGTGACTTCATCCCGCCGGGCTTTCGGCCTCACAAAGATGCCGGCCGGCGGCCTGATCGAAGACCGAATAAGTTCCCGGGCATGCCGAACCATGCCGCGATCCGGCCTGCGTACAGGTTTTCAGCAGGCCGGATCGCGCCGGTTTTTTCGACTTGCCGAGGCAACCCGACTGTCTGTGCCGATCTTTCTTTCTCACCTTTGAGACCACCGGTGAAGAGGACGGCATGCGTTTATCGGGTGGCATCTTTCAGGACCTTCACCATCCCGGCCATCCTGGCTGGAAGGTCCGGATCGTCGAGATGATCCTCGATCAGGCGCTCGAAGGCGCTTCCCACCACAACGCCGTCTGAGAAGGACGCAATAGAACGCACCTGGTCGGCGGTGGAGATTCCGAAACCCACGCAGACCGGCGTACCGTCGGAACAGGCTTTGAGGCGGCCTGCGACGCCCGAGATTTCATGCAGGTCCAGTCCGCCGCTTCCCGTAACCCCTGTCATGGAAACCAGGTAAAGGAATCCCGCAGCTCCCCGGGCGATTGCTGCCATTCGTTCGTGGGGGGTCGTCGGGGCGACAAGGCGGATGAAAGCCAGGTCCTTTCCCGGCCAGGTCCCAGTCAATTCATCGGATTCCTCGGGAGGAAGATCGACGATGAGGACTCCGTCCGCTCCCGCAGCCGCTGCATCCCTGTAAAAGCGATCTCCTCCATACGCCAGGATCGGGTTGTAGTAACTGAAGATCACGATAGGGATGTCGGTCGACCGGCGCAGGTCCTCGGCTATTTCCAGGACCCGGGCCAGGGTGATTCCCGCTTTGAGTGCGCGCCCGGAAGATCTCTGGATCACCGGGCCATCGGCCGTTGGATCGGAAAAGGGGACTCCCAGTTCCAAGATGTCCAGCCCCGCTTCGCACATCGCCCGGATGATGCGGATCGACTCGGTTATGGAAGGATCTCCGGCCGTTACAAAGCCCACAAGCGCCTTTTCCCCCCTGGCATTCAATCCTTTGAAACAAGATTCTATTCTGTTCATGGCTTTCTCTTCCATGTCATTGGTTATCGTCCTGCCCCACCGTCCCCGCCTTCGCAAGGGCGGCACATCGACGTTGGATCTCACGGTCACTCCCCACCCGCCCCGAATCCGGACACGATCCCTAGGTCCTTGTCTCCACGCCCCGAAAGATTGACGACGATCAGGTCCGACGAGGAGCGCTTTCGAGCCTCGATGAAGGCATGAGCCAGCGCGTGTGAACTTTCCAGGGCCGGGATGATCCCCTCCATGGCACAGAGTTCCTTGAAGGCCGCCAGGGCGGCTCCGTCCTCGACCGATTCATAGCGCACCCTGCCTGTTTCCTTCAGTAAGGCGTGCTCGGGGCCGACGCCGGGATAATCGAGGCCCGCGGATACGGAATGCGCCTCCAGGATCTGGCCGTCCGCATCCTGCAATACATAAGACTTGGAACCATGGAGCACTCCGACGGACCCCGCTCCCAGTGTAACCGCATGTTTTCCCGTTGAAATCCCCAGACCGGCGGCTTCCACTCCGATCATCTCCACTGCGTCTTCCAGGAACGGGAAGAAAAGCCCCATGGCGTTGCTGCCCCCTCCCACACAAGCCACGAGGACATCCGGAAGGCGCCCTTCCGCCTCGAGGATCTGGGACCTGGTTTCGTCTCCAATGATGCGCTGGAAATCGCGGACCATCATCGGATACGGATGAGGCCCGGCTACCGAGCCGATGATGTAGAAGGTATCCCGCACCGCCGAAACCCAGTAGCGGAGAGCTTCATTCATGGCGTCCTTCAGCGTGCCCGTCCCTGATGCCACGGGCACGACTTCCGCATCGAGAAGCCGCATGCGCTGCACATTGGCCGCCTGGCGACGGACATCTTCCGTACCCATGAAAACCTTGCATTCCATACCGAACAATGCAGCCGCCGTGGCCGTTGCCACTCCGTGCTGCCCTGCTCCCGTTTCAGCTATGACCTTCTTCTTTCCCATCCACCGGGCGAGAAGCGCCTGGCCCAGGGTATTATTGATCTTGTGTGCCCCCGTGTGAGCCAGGTCTTCCCTTTTCAGATAGATGGACGCTCCGCCGATCTTCTTGCTCAGACGCCCGGCAGGAAAAAGAGGCGTCGGGCGCCCGGCATAATCCCGCAAAAGCTTTCCCAGCTCCGCCTGGAAATCCTCTCTTGCCGCAATCCGCCTGTACGCTGTTTCCAGTTCAAGAATCGCCGGCATGAGAGTCTCTGCCACGTACCGGCCCCCAAATGCACCGAAATGACCTCGACCGTCCGGAAACGCTCCCGCACCCTGCTGCCGTTTGAAATCGTAAGCTGCATGCCCTTCCATTCTCATCGGAATATCCTCCTCGGCTCACCGGAACAGCCGCTCCGGGCCACTGTTTCCAAGAACACCTTCACCTTGTCCATATCCTTCCTGCCCGGAATCCGTTCAACCCCGGAGCTGACGTCCACCGCATCGGGGGAAGCCAGTTCTATGGCCTGTGCAACGTTTCCAACCGTAAGTCCGCCCGCCAGGATCACGGGAGTTTCATTTGCCGGACGATGAGCCGCGCCCCAATCCCAGGCGAGTGCATTGCCACCCGGCAAAAGCCCGCCTCCGCATTCAAAAAGATACGCCGACACATCATATTCTCCCGCGGACTCCAGGGGCGGATCTCCCTTTTGGAAAAAAGCCTTTATGACCACAATCCCAAGTTTTTGGAGCTCCCCCGCAAGCTCGTTCGACTCCTGACCGTGCAACTGGACCGCCTTCAGACCACAGCCTTTCACCTTTTCCAGGATCTCCGGCAACCCCGCATTCACGAAAACCCCCACACCGCTCACCCCCAAAGGCAGGCGTTCACAAATTTCCCTCGCTGTTCGATCGCTTACAAAGCGTGGGCTTGGAGGGTAAAACACACAGCCTACGGCATGAGCCCCCAGTTCGGCACAGGCTGCGGCTTCATCAGCACTCGTAAGCCCGCAGATCTTGACCTGGGGAGAGACACCCCTCGAATCAGGCAGCCTCGAATCGGATCGACCTCCAATTCCTTTCACAAGATAACTCCATTATCACAAAAATTTGTTACATAGTCATAAAATATTGTATTCCAAAAAATAATGTGCATGAGAGAAAACCCGTCCTTCTCGATAAATGAATGATTCATTATTCAGGGGGTGTTCGAACCTGGATTTCCCTTGAATCCCGGATCATGGTCGACCGGCAGACCACAAAGGTACCGCAGGAAGGCGGACGGATCGACCGACCTGACCAGGCTCTCTCCAATGAGAAAATTACGGATTCCTGCATCGAGCAGCGTTTCCACCTGCGCACGCTCATGAATGCCGCTTTCTGCAACGGCTGTCTGGCCGGGAACAAGTTTTCTTGCCAGGTTGACGGACTTCCGGATATCCGTACGGAAAGTGGCCAGGTCGCGGTTGTTGATGCCGATGATTCGTGCGCCCGCCTCGGACGCCAGATCCAGTTCTTCTTCAGAATGCACCTCTACAAGGGCATCCAGGTTGAGTCTTCCGCACAGATCCAGGCAGGATTGGAGGAGTGCGGGGGAGAGGGCTCTCACGATAAGCAGCACTGCATCCGCTCCCATGATCGCTGATTCATAGACCTGATAGGTGGAGACAATGAAGTCCTTCCTCAGGACAGGCAGCCGAACGGCGGCGCGTGCCCTAGCCAGGTCTCCCGCTGCTGCCTGGAAGTACGTACGGTCTGTCAGCACGGACAGCGCGGCAGCCCCCCCGTGCTCGTAACAGCGTGCCAGGTTTTCTGGATCGAGGTTATCGAGGATGGTTCCCAGGGATGGCGAACCGCGCTTGATTTCGGCAATGATATTCACGCCGCCCGGGCCCGGTCGCGAGAGCCTTTCCAGGAATCCTCTTCGCCCTGGTGCCGATTCGGCAAGAACCTCCAGGGATTCCTCGGGAACTCTCCTCCGGGCGTCCTCCACTTCCAGTCTTTTTGTATCGAGTATTTTCGTCAGAATATCCGCCATGGAAATTCCCATCTCCTGCGCAGGTCTCTAAGTTTGGCGTCGTCACCGGCCGCAGGTGTCTTTCCACCTGCATCGAGGCGGGTGCGTACCCAAGTCGCCCGTCGACCCGTTTTTTCAGAAGGGTACCGTGCGCACATCACCCGTTTTCGCCGGTGAACCGGACAAGTCCATCGAGCTTCGCCCTGGCCGCCCCGGTGTCGATGGCGATTTCCGCCTGCGCAATGCCTTGAGCGAAATCCCTCGCCACACCGGCGGCCATGAGGGCGGCGGCGGCATTCAGCAGCACCACGTCTCTCCTTGGACCTTTCTCTCCATCGAGGATGGCCTTGGTGATGCGGGCGTTTTCCTCCGGTCCCCCACCCGCAAGGTCGCGTTCCTCGGCAACTCTGCCCAGCAGCTGCCCGGGAGTGATATCATAGGTGCGGATCAGTCCGTCCTTCAGCTCCGAAACGCGCGTGGGAGCGCAGACCGTGATCTCGTCCAGCCCGTCGTGTCCGTGGACGACGAAGGCTCTCCGGCTGCCGAGCAGGCGGAGAGCCTGGGCGAACATTTCGGTAAGTTCGGGTTTGTATACTCCGAGCAACTGGCAGTTGGCGCCGGCCGGATTGGTGAGAGGCCCCAGCATGTTGAACACGGATCGGATTCCCACTTCCTTTCTGGCTTTGGCAGCGTGCTTCATGGCTCCATGAAAGAGCGGTGCAAAAAGGAAGCCGATTCCCACCTCCTGTATCGCCTCTTCGACAACCTCGGGGCCAACATCCAGCCGGACCCCCAGTGCCTCGAGCAGGTCGGCGCTCCCGCACCTGCTCGACACGGACCGGTTTCCGTGCTTGGCGACGGACACTCCACATCCGGCAACCACAAATGCGGTGGTGGTGGAGATATTGAAGGTCTGCGAATGGTCTCCTCCCGTTCCACACGTGTCCACCACCGTGTCTGCCGTAGTCTGGACCTTCGTCGCCCTGCGCCGCATGGCCCTGGCGGCCCCGGCCAGCTCCGAAAAGGTCTCCCCCTTGGTGGCAAGAGCCGCCATGAGTGCTCCGATCTGGGCATCGGTGGCACCCCCGGACATGACTTCATCCATCACGTCGGACATTTCCGATTCATCGAGATCCTCACGACGTATGATCTTCTTCAGGCTCTCCTGCATCATTGACCGTTGCCTCCTCTCTGCCCTGTGATTCCCGCAAGAAAGTTGCGCAGTAATCGCTTACCCACGGGAGTCATAATGGATTCCGGGTGAAACTGGATCCCTTCGGTGGGATGGTCCCGGTGCCGGATTCCCATGATTTCTCCGTCCTCCGCTTCAGCCGTTACCTCGAGGCAATCCGGAAGGTCTTCGGCGGCAACAGCGAGGGAATGGTAACGCATGGCCTGGAACGGACTTCTTATCCCGGAATAGAGAGTCCGTCCGTCGGCTGTCACGGTCGAGACCTTCCCATGCATCAGTCGTTTCGCTCTCACCACACTTCCTCCGAATGCCGCAGCAACCGCCTGATGCCCCAGGCAGACACCCAGGATGGGTACTTTTCCGGAACAGGCCCGGATCAGGGGTATGGATATCCCCGCATCCTCCGGTCTGCACGGTCCGGGAGAAATGACAATACCCCGAGGATTCCAGCCGCGCACCTCCTCGACCGTAACAGCATCGTTGCGAACCACTCGAACTTCAGCACCAAGCATTTTCAAATATTGCACCAGGTTATAGGTAAAGGAATCATAATTGTCGATTACAGCAATCATGGCCGCCTCCATCTTTCTTATGGTTGCTCTTCCCGCCCAAAGATTTCCCTGCTGCGCTCGATCAACTGCAGGGCTCTCTGGATGGCTTTGGCCTTGTTGACGGTTTCCTGCCGTTCCTTCTCGGGATCGGAATCGGCTACTATCCCTGCGCCGGCTCTTACCGTGAGCTGCCCGTTGGTGATGCAGGCCGTACGAATGGTGATGGCCAGGTCCATGTTCCCCGTGAATGAAACGTAGCCTATGGCCCCTCCGTAGGGCCCCCTGGGCTCCGTTTCCAGTTCCGCAATGATTTCCATCGCACGCACCTTGGGCGCTCCCGTAAGTGTCCCGGCGGGGAATGTGGCCCGAAGGAGATCCCAGGCATCCAGGCCCTTGTCCAGGTCACACGTGATATTCGAAACCAGGTGCATGACGTGGGAATAACGCTCCACAACCATCAGGTCGGTCACCTGGACAGAACCGACCTCGGCCACCCGGCCCAGGTCGTTTCGCCCCAGATCGACCAGCATGAGATGCTCGGCCCTTTCCTTCGGGTCCTGGAGAAGTTCGTCCGCAAGAAGCCGGTCCTGCTGCTCCGTTCTGCCTCGGGGCCGCGTTCCGGCGATGGGGCGCAGCGTGGCGATGCCGTTTTCAAGACGGACCATGGTTTCGGGAGACGATCCGACGAGCACGGTGTCACCCAGATGCAGAAAGAAAAGATAAGGCGAGGGGTTGATGTACCTCTGCGCCCGGTAGAGGGACCAGGGGTCGGGGGGAGGCGAACAGACGAAGGGCTGGGAAATCACCGCCTGGATGACATCTCCTTCGGTGATGTATTCTTTTATTCTCGCCACCTGGGATCGGAAGGATTCCGGGTCGACAACCGGTTCCATGCGGACCGGTGACCTGACACCCGTCCTGCGTTCAGGCATCGGCATGGCCAGCAGGTCATGCATTTCACGCAGGCGCGCCAGAGCCTCCCCGTACACCTGTTCAGGGCTGTCTTCCCCCAGGAAGCCATAGGCGACCAGCGTCAGTGTGTGGCGAACGTTGTCGAAGATGAACAGCTGTTCGGGTACAACAAAATGAGCCAGCGGGGTTTGCTCGGGCAGATAGACGGGAATCGACTCGAAGAAGGAAACGGCCTCGTAGGTCAGAAACCCCACCATCCCCCCCCAGAACCTGGGAAGCCCTGGAACCGCCACGGGTCTGAAAGCTGCCGTCAGGGATCGAAGCACCGCAAGCGGGTCGCCGTGGTGAGGTATCGTCTCCAGGCGGTTCCCGTTTTCCACCTCGACCGTTTCTCTAAACACCCGGACAGTGGAACGCGCCGACATTCCCAGGAAGCTGTATCTTCCCCAGCGCTCGCCGCCCTCGACGCTTTCGAGCAGGAAGACCGGCCCCTCTCCTCTGTAGATCTTGGCCAGCATCGACAGGGGGGTCTCTGTGTCCGCCAGGATCTCGAGATACACCGGCACAAGGTTCCCACGTTCCGCCAGCTTCAGAAACTCGCTCTTATCGGGGTACAGGTTTAGATTCATTATTTCCACCTTGTAATGAAAGCACGTTGATTCAATCCGTATCGCCGGTCATTCTCCACAGCCGTTCGCTCTGCAGTAGACCTCGAAAATCGAGTTGATCTGCCGCAGCAGATCCTCGAACTGCTCGGGAAAGAGCGACTGCGCACCATCGCTCAAAGCACGCTCGGGCTGGTGGTGCACCTCCACCATGAGTCCATGGCAACCGACGGCGACGGCTCCCCGGCTGAGTGGAATGACCTGGTTGCGCCGCCCGGCGGCATGACTCGGATCCACTATCACCGGGAGGTGGCTTTCCTTGCGGACCACTGGAATGGCGGAAAGATCCAGGGTATTGCGGCTGTGATGTGCGAAGGTCCGAACCCCTCTTTCACACAGGATGACTCCCGTGTTTCCCCCTTCCATGATGTATTCCGCAGCCATCAGCCATTCTTCGATGGTGGCGGCCAGCCCCCTCTTCAGCAGAATCGGCTTGTCAGAACGGCCGGCACGGCGCAGCAGGCTGAAATTCTGCATGTTCCTCGCGCCGATCTGCACGACATCGGCGTATTCCTCGACCAGATCGAACACCTCGTGATCGATGGCTTCCGTGACCACGGGCATCCCGGTCTCCTCGCGCACCTTCGCCAGGATCTTCAATCCTTCCTCGCCAAGACCCTGGAAGGCATAGGGCGAAGTTCGCGGCTTGAACGCCCCGCCCCTGAACAGGTGCGCACCCGCCTTCTTCACGAGTCGAGCGATCGTCAGCGCCTGTTCCTCGCTCTCCACCGCGCAAGGACCGGCCATGACGGTAAGATGCCCGTTTCCGATACGCACGCCCCGCACATCGACCACACTGTCCTCGGGCTGCAGTTCCCTGCTCACAAGCTTATACGGGTGTGTCACGGGTATGGCTTCCTTCACTCCCGGCAGCCCCAGAAACACAGATGCATCCACCGGACCGTGGTTGTGAAGAATGCATATGGCCACACGCTGTCCCCCGGGTATCGGGCGCGCCGTGTACCCTCTCGATTCGATCAAGGCAACGGCCGCGTCAACCTGTTCAGCCGTCGCTTTCTTGTCCATTACCACCAGCATCGCTCTCTCCCCCGTTGCATCGAGCCCGATGGCTCTCCTCACTGCATCATTTCCACACCGCACAAAAAAAAGGGGACTTGCGGGAGGTCTTTCCCACAGTCCCCTTTTTAACCAAAAAAAAGAACCGTGGGCCAGGAGTGGCCCACGGTCCCTATATCATTCAAACAAGCTGATGGATCAGCAAGTCCGGGTCAGGTCGGAGCACTCCCTCCTGCCAGCCTTCCACCACCAGCGCCAGAAACATGCCTGCTTGTCGTTGCGGTCGTATCCTTGCACGGACTTCTCCTTCTCGTTATGCATCTTGTAACGGAAACCGCATTCCAATGTCAAGAGCAATTTTGGTTCATCCGGCAAACGAGACATCCTGGAATGCTCCCGGCGGACTATCCCTCATTCGTCGGGATATCGAACACGCCGCATGGCACCGTGATCGGAGGGACACTCACCCTGCGGAATATCTCTGGTTTGGGGCGCAATTCGCACTTCCTTTCGAGACAAATCGCGTGCCGCCGCATGAAACTCTTCGCCTCGGTGCACATTCCCGAAAACGGACTCCCCCGTTCCCGGAAAATTACTTCATCGAGCTGCACAAGGCTTTTAACGACCTTTGACATTCAGGCGTCACCGAATAAGCTATCCGGCCGGATCAACGGAGTGTCACTCGCATGGACGAACCCATGTGCGGCAGTTTCGGTCGAACCATCTGACGAGGGAGGACACACTGGTGGAAATTCCATCCTTTGAACCGGAGGATAACGGCTCCGGCAGAAGATTTGAAATCTTCGCAGCTCTCGCACTTGCCGTCTTTGCAGCTCTCCTGGCCATGACGGATCTTGGAGCCGGAAAGTACGGCGACGAAGAAATCATCGGAACCAATGCGAAGGCCAATGTCTATGCATGGTACCAGGCCAAAAGTGTCAAACAGAGCCTGGTGGAAGGACAGCGGGACCTGATTCTGACCCTCATGACCTCCGGGGCCATCAGGGAGGAGGAGCTTTCGAACCTTCAGCACCACGTGCAGAAACTCGATAAGGAAATCGAGCGTTACAAGATGGAAAAGAGAGAGCTTCTGCTCGGATCCGAAGTGGTCGGCAGAGAAAACTGGGTCCAGGAACTCGACGGCGAACTGGGCCGGATCGTCGGTGCAAGGGAATATGAAAAAAGGCTGGAAGCTCTTGGCCGGGCAGGCGACGTGTTCGACATCGCGGTCCTCTTCCTGCAGCTCTGCCTGGTCGTCGGCGCGGTATCCCTGGTCATCCGGGAACGAAAACTTAAATGGGCCTTCTACGGCGGCATGGTCCTGATGGGAGGCATTGGAGCCGCCTTTTCACTGCGCGCATTCCTGTTCGCTCTTTCCGCTTGAAACCATCAACGAAATTCCCGTGAGCGGACCGGTTCATCCCGGGAATCCGCTCATGCAGGATCGGAAGCCCCGCTTTCATTTCCTTTCATTCCCGCAGCAACGTCATTTCAGCAGCAACGTCATTCCCGCAAAAGCATCGGATGCATGAAGAATACCGGAGGTACACGTTTTATTGATGAAGCCCAAATCTCAGCTGCAGGCAAAGGCCTGCCTGCCTTCCGGCAGCCTCGGTCGGCTGCTGCCAGGCGATCGGCATAAGATTGCCTGTTGTTGAGGGTCATTCGTTCCTGGAAGACCTGTCTCATGCGCAAACGATTTTTTTCTGGATCAAGTGTATTGAAATAAAATCTGAATTGGCATAATCATATATCCCAAAAAGGGACTGGCAATTGCAGAATTTCTTGTCCATATCGGAATCTTCAAGGCTCCTTTGACTGAGTGTTCTTTTGAAGGCACAGCGCTGCTTCTGAATCGACTGGTAGATCTCTCGCGTAACAAAGTCGTGTTACTTTGACAACGGATCACAGAGAGAACGTCTTCATCTCTCCATGAATTCCAAGGAGCAACGATGACCGGCGTGCCCAGGCCTGCAATGATGGGATTGCTTACAGCCCTGCTGGGTCTGCTGGTCACCTTCTCCCATCCCGGGATGGACCTGGAAGAAAGCCTGGGGCTTTACCTGCTTTTCAACCTGAGAGGGGCTCGACCCGCCCCGCCTGAAATCACCGTGGTGAGCATCGACGAAATTTCAGCGGATCGCCTGGGAGTGCCGCGCAACCCGGACAGGTGGCCACGGGATGTGCATGCCCGCCTGGTCGACCGGCTTTCAGGACAGGGAGCGGCGGCTGTCGGCTTCGACATGACGTTCCACAATGCTCGTTCCGAGCAGGAAGATTCTCAACTTGCGGATGCGCTGGCCAGGGCTCGCAACGTCGTGCTCTGCGAGGCATTTCGGAAGGAAGTCCTGCCGGTGGCCGAAGCCGGCGGACAACAGAAGGGAGAGATCTACGTTCAGAGGCTTGTGCCGCCCATACCCGTTCTTGCAGAATCGGCCGCAGCTTCCGCCCCCTTTCCGCTCCCCAGGATTCCCCTTCGAGTCAACCAGTGTTGGCTCTTTAAAACCGACGCCGGTGATGAGCCGACCCTGCCCGTTGCAATGTTCCAGGTTTTCGCCCTCGATGTCTACGGTAATTTCCGGTCGCTCATCGGCAGGCATTTGCCTGACGCGCTTTCAGGGCTCCCGCTGGACAGGGATGAGATCCTGGCAAACCATGCCGTCACGAGCCTGACTCGAACATTGAGGGAGATCTTCACTGAAAACCCCGGCCTGGCCGACAGGATGCTGGCTGATCTGAACGGCGGCGATGCCCCTCCCGCGGAAGCATACCGGCGGAAAATCCTCAGATCCCTCATCCGCATGTATGATGGGCCGGACAGCATGGTACTCAATTTTTACGGACCTCCCGGCACCATCACCACCGTCCCCTTCCACCGGATGATCGATTCGCCCGAATATCCGGATTCTTTGACACAGCCTGCCCCGGATATACGAGGGAAAGCCGTTTTCATCGGCCTGTCCGGGTCGTTGGAGATGGAACAGAAGGACGGGTTCCATACGGTCTTCTCCCAGCCGGCGGGACTGGACATCAGTGGAGTCGAAATCGCCGCAACGGCCTTTGGAAACCTGGTCGAAGACATACCCGTCCGGCCGCTGCCGCTCCCTTACCCAATTATCGTGATGGTGTCCTGGGCGTTTCTTGTGGCCGCCGTCTGCCATTATCTCGCCACAGCGGCCTCGACGATGAGTATCATCCTGCTGGCGGGCCTTTATACGATGGCGGCATATCATCAGTTTGCAGGCACGGCCAGATGGTTTCACATAGCGGTCCCGCTGCTTGTACAAACCCCTGTGGCATTCTTCGGCACTTTGATCTGGAAATACCTGGAAGCCGCCCGTGAACGTCAGAACATTCGAACGGCGTTCAGGTACTTTGTGCCCGAGGATGTTGTCGAACGGCTCTCGAAGGGAGCGGATGAAATCACGAGATCCTCGAAACCGGTTTTCGGGTCGGTCCTGTGCAGCGACGGGGAGCAGTACGCCGCTCTGTCGGAACAGCTCGACCCCGAGGAGCTGAGCCAGTTCATGAACAGGTACTATGAGACCATCTTCGAGCCGGTCAGGAAACATGGAGGAATCATAACGGACGTCATCGGGGATTCCATGATGGCGATCTGGGCAGGCCCCAACCCGGACATCCGACTCCAGGTAAAATCCTGCATGGCGGCCGTCGATGTCGCCAGGGCCGTGTCACGCTTCAACAGGCAGTCCGGGGAATTTCGCCTCCCGACACGCATGGGCCTCCACTGCGGGCCCGTGACTCTGGGCAACGTCGGAGGAATGGATCACTACGAGTACCGTGCCGTCGGAGACGCAGTGAACACCGCCGCAAGGCTGGAAGGACTCAACAAGGAACTTGGAACACAGATACTCCTGTCCTCGGAGGTTCTCCACCAGGTGGACATGTTTCTCACGAGGGGACTCGGCGCTTTCCTGGTCGCGGGAAAATCGAAAGCCGTGGAGGTCCACGAGTTGATATGCAGCGCGGAGGAATCGAGCCCGCCGCAGAGAGACCTGTGTGCAGTCTTTGCCGAGGCCATGGATGCCTTCAGCCGCAGGTCATGGAGCGAAGCGGCCGGCTTGTTCAACCAGTGCCTCAGGATCCGGGAAAACGACGGCCCGTCCCTTTTTTATCTCAGGCTGTGCCGGAGCTTTTCCGTCGAACCTCCCGATCCTGCATGGAATGGGTTCATCCACATGGGGAAGTCGTAGCAGGCCGTTGAAAATGCCCTCGACAGGCAGTCTCCGTCTTGTCGGAAAGGCGGCCCGATTCAACGTACAGGTGAACAGGTGGAAACGGATGGAATAACGATGCGATCAAAAGCGGCTTTGATGTTGTTTCTGTTTGTGTGTTCGTTGTGCTGCCTCTTTCCCCTGGGAAGTCACGCCGCTGAACAGCGGGAAGACTGGATGGCCAGGGCGGTGTCGGTGCAGGGAGACGTCCAGGTCAGGAGGGGAGATTACAGGGAGTGGGTTCGAGTGGAACTGGACGATACGTTTTTTCAAGGAGACATGATTCGTGTCGGACAACAGGGCCGCGCGGGGCTTCTCCTGCACAACAACACCTTTGTGCGCCTGGAACAGGGAACGTCCGTAGCGTTTCTCGGCGTGGAAAAGAAGGAGACTTCCCTGTTCAAGATTCTCTCGGGAGCGGCCATGTTTTTCAGCCGCTTCCCCCGGGCATTGGAGGTGTTCACTCCGTATGTGAACGCCAATGTCGAGGGGACCGAATTCCTTGTGCAGGTAGACCACGAACAGACGATAGTCACCGTCTTTGAAGGGAAAGTCGCGGCAGCCAACGATCTTGGGAGCCTATCCATCACCAGGGGTCAGTCCCTGTCGGCACAGGCTAGCCAGCCGCCCATGCTTCGCACGGTCCTGCAGCCCAGAGACGCCGTGCAGTGGGCTCTTTATTATCCGCCGGTGATCCATTACCAGCCGGATGATTTCTCTCCCGATCCCCCGGACAGCCTGCAAGCCATGTTGCGCAGATCCGTCGAATTCTACCGGCGGGGCGACCTGGCTTCGGCATTCTCCAGCCTGGAAAAGGCTCCGGCAGATGCGGCCGATCCGAGATTGCGCATCATTCGAGCGGCGCTGTACCTGACGGTCGGCGACACGGGCTCCGCCAATGTGGAGATCCAGGCGGCGCTGGCACTTGATCCCTCGAATGGACAGGCTGCAGCGCTGCAGTCCGTCATCGCCCTGACTCGAAACCGCAAGAATGAGGCCCTTGAACTCGCTCAGAGAGCGATTTCCCTCGATCCCGCTTCCCCTGTACCCCGCATTGCCCTGTCCTATGCCCTGCAGGCGCATTTCGATCTCAAGGGCGCCATGGAAAACCTGGATGAGGCCGTCAGACTCGAACCGACAAACGCTCTCGCCTGGGCAAGGCTGGCCGAATTGCGCCTCTGTGTCGCAGACCTGAACGGTGCCCTGGATGCGGCTCAAAGAGCGGCCGATCTCAACCCGGAACTCTCTCGCACCCAGACGGTACTCGGGTTCGCCTACCTGGCACGCATCGATATCAAGGAATCCAAGAACGCCTTCCGGAAAGCCATCCGCATGGACCAGGCAGACCCCCTGCCCCGGCTCGGCCTCGGCCTGGCCAAGATCAGGGAGGGAGACCTGAAAGAGGGGCGTATCGAGATTGAAATCGCCGTGGGTCTCGATCCCGCCAACTCTCTTCTGCGCAGTTACCTGGGCAAGGCCTACTTCGAAGAAAAACGGGAAAAACAAGCCGGGCAGCAGCTCACCATTGCAAAGGAGCTGGACCCCAGGGATCCTACCCCGTGGTTCTACGACGCAATCCTCAAACAGACCGTCAACCGCCCTGTCGAGGCATTGAAGGACCTGCAGCAGTCCATGGCTTTGAACGACAACAGGGCGGTGTACAGGTCCCGGCTTCAGCTGGACGAAGACCTGGCCGCGCGCGGTGCGAGCCTTGCCCGCGTGTATGACGACCTGGGATTCGGGCAGCTGGCCTTCGCAGAGGCTTCCAGGTCTCTCAGCGTGGATCCGTCGAGCCATTCAGCACACAGGTTTCTGGCTGATTCCTATGCGTCCCTGCCTCGCCACGAGATCGCAAGAGTCAGTGAAATTCTGCAGTCCCAGCTTCTGCAACCGGTCAATATCTATCCCGTGCAGCCCCGGCTCGCTCAAAGCAGGTCTTTTATCCTCCAGGGGGCCGGTCCTTCGGACCTTTCTTTCAACGAATACACCACCCTGTTCAACCGGGACCGACTCGCACTCCAGACAAGCGCAATCGCCGGCGGGAACAGCACCTTCGGAGACGAGGTCATCCAGAGCGGAGTATGGGGAAGGATGTCCTACAGCCTGGGACAATATCACTATGAGACGGACGGATTCAGGAGAAACAACGACCTCGTGCAGGACCTTTACAACGTCTTTGCCCAGGCGAGCCTGTCTCCCGCCACCAGCGTACAGGGGGAATTCAGGTACTCGGAATCCGAAAAAGGCGACCTGTCTCTGAGGTTCGATCCGGATGACTACCTCCCGACCATCAGGCAGAACGAGAGGATGGAATCGGGGCGTTTCGGGTTTCGCCATTCCTTTTCTCCCGGTTCCGATCTGCTTGCTTCATTCATCTACCGCAACCTGAGCGACGACTCGACCAACATCTTCCCGCCCCCCCTGTCAAAGATCTTTCCCAACAGGTTCCTCTCCACGGACATCGAAGGGTACATGGCGGAAGTGCAGCACCTGTTCCGTTCCTCGAATTTTCATCTCGTCAGCGGCGCGGGCTATCTCGGAGGAAACCAGAAATCGACGACCAACCTGCCGGGCTTTCCGCCGGAATCCGACATCGCCGTCAGGAACGCCAACATGTACATCTATTCGCTCATCCACTATCCCAGTAATATTACGTGGGTGATCGGAGGAAGCGGAGACTTTTTCGATGAAATCGACCGCAAGGACGAATTCAATCCGAAGTTCGGAGTGACCTGGTCCCCCATTTCGGGCACAACGCTGCGGGGAGCGGCATTTCGAGTGTTGAAAAGGCCCCTCATCCAGGATCAAACGCTGGAACCCACACAGGTGGCGGGTTTTAACCAGTATTTCGACGATGCCGACGGTACCGAATCATGGCGTTATGGTGCGGGCATCGATCAGAAGATCACTTCTTCGCTGTTTGGGGGCGTGGAGCTTTCAAGACGAGACTTGGAGGTCCCTTATGTCAGTTCGGGGCCTGTGCTCCTCACCCTGGAAGAGGACTGGAGGGAGCAGTTGGCCCGTGCCTATTTTTACTGGACACCCCAAGACTGGCTCGCTCTTTCGGCGGAATACCAGTTTGAACGCTTCGACAGGGAAGGGGGATTTGCGGGTACGGAGGACTTCGTTGAGATCAAGACTCACCGGATCCCTCTCGGCATCAACCTTTTCCACCGTTCGGGGCTTCTGGCCGGATTCCGGGCCACCTACGTCGACCAGAAAGGCGAGTACGGGAATCCGTTATCAGGATTCCGTCCGGGCAGTGACCAGTTCTTCGTACTGGATGCCGTTCTCGGATATCGACTTCCCAAAAGATTCGGCCTGATTACTCTCGAGGCACGAAACCTGCTGGACGAAGGATTCAATTTTCAGGACACGGATCCCTCGAACCCTGTGATCTATCCTGAGCGCCTCATCCTGTTGAGACTCACGCTGCAGTTCTGACAGCCTGGAAAGCCCTCTTCACAGGCGTCGCCTCCACGAGAAGCGGAACCGGCAACGGCAGCATCGAGAAGGCCGGTTCCCGCCTTCGAGTCCGCGGACTCTGCCTGTCGAAGTTTTTTTCGACTTATGCCGATTCTTTTTGAAGCTGTGTCTGAGCCGTGCAGGCGGAAGGGAGGTGGAGACAAGGCGGACAAATCGGCTGTGAGTTCTCGACGATCGTCTGGGAAGGCTGAATGGATTTCCGAACCCGACAAGGAGTACAACCATGTCGACAGAAGAAGCGAGCTGCTTTTTCAAGATACTGATAGACAGGAACGGCAAGGTTGTGGGTGTCGAACCGCCGGAAGGAGCCAAGGTCGAGGATCCGGTGGATATTGGCAGCCACATTCCGGAGGGAGTCACCAAGATAAAGATCATCCAGGTATTGAGCAAGCCGGGACACAGTCCCTGTTGCATCAAGAGCGGAGGGATCATCTGGTGCTGGTGTTAGACACCGTGCAGCCTGTCGTGATTTGAGTTCGCTGCGGATGGATCGCTCATCGGGCGCGGCTGTTCTGTAGTTCGAGCCGTCATCCTTCGCACCCATTGTCCCCCTCTTCCGGGGAAGAATTCAGACCCTGCGCGCGCCGCAGGCGCGCGCATCCACCTGCCGCTTTACCTGCTCCGCCCGCCTTGTTCTGACCTTTTTTCTGTTGCCACTCTTTGAGCAAACATGTTAAAGAAGTTCGGTTTTACCAAAATCGCACTCCCCTTGAACCTTTTGGTGTCCGGTGAGCGAAAGGCTTGCGCGGATGGACAGGGGTGGAGGGACAACCAGAAGGAGATTGAAATGGCGGTAGTCAGTATGAAGCAGTTGCTGGAAGCGGGGGTTCATTTCGGGCACCAGACGCGCCGATGGAACCCCAAGATGAAAACATACATCTTCGGGGCACGCAACGGCATTTACATCATCGACCTGCAGCGCACCGTGCGTCTTTTCCACACGGCGTATCAGTTCGTGGCCGAAACCGTGGCCGCGGGAGAAAGCGTCCTTTTTGTGGGGACAAAGCAACAGGCCCGGGACACCATCCTCGAAGAAGCACGACGCTGTGGAATGCACTTTGTCAACCAGCGCTGGCTGGGTGGAATGCTCACCAATTTCAAGACCATCAAGCTGCGAATCGACCGGCTGAAGGAACTCGATGCCATGATCGAAGACGGAAGCATCAACCGCTTCCCGAAAAAAGAAATCCTTCAGCTGCAGAACGAGCGGATCAAGCTCGAGAAAAACCTGGGCGGCATTAAGGACATGACCCGGCTCCCCGGCGTAATGTATGTCGTGGATACGCACCGCGAAAACATTGCCGTCCTCGAAGCCAATCGCCTGGGTATCCCCGTGGTCGCCATCGTGGACACCAACTGCGACCCTGACCTCATCGACTATCTCATTCCTGGCAATGACGATGCCATCCGAGCGATCCGCCTCATTACCTCCAAGATCGCCGACGCCTGTGTCGAAGGCAGGGAAAGATACATGGAAACGCAGCAGGCGGACCGCGACAAGGAGATGGAACTCGAGGAAGTTCCCGCCGGGCAGTTGCTGAAGGAGGAAGAAAGCGGGCCTGTTGTGGAAATCGTCAATCCCGCCGAGGAACCGGGAAAGAGCGAATGACGTTTATGTCCTGAGGGTCCCTGAACGCAAAACCTGAAGACGGCTCCGGGCCGCACGGGGGGTTTTCTCCCATCTGTGCCAGGGGGAAAAGTTCGAGTCCTTGGAGACAACAATCGGCTGTCTCCGAATTCAGATATCTATCATTGTTGTGCAGGAGGAATCATTGGAAATCACGGCTGCAATGGTCAAAGACCTGAGGGAAAAGACAAACGTCGGCATGATGGACTGCAAAAAGGCCCTCCAGGAAACGGGCGGGGACATGGAAAAGGCCATCGACCTGCTGAGGCAGCGAGGGCTTGCGAAGGCCATGAAGCGCGCTGAAAAGGAAGCATCCGAAGGCATGGTGCATTCTTACATCCATTCGGGCGGCCGCATCGGGGTTCTGATCGAAGTCAACTGCGAAACGGACTTCGCGGCCAAGAGCGAAGATTTTATCGAGTTCGTCAAGAACATCGCCATGCATATCGCCGCCACCGGTCCACTGGGCATCGGTCCTGAAGACGTTCCCGCGGAAGTCGTCGAACGCGAAAGGGCGATCTACATGGCCCAGGCAAAAGAGTCCGGGAAACCGGACAATATTCTCGAAAAGATGGTGGACGGGAAGATGCGCAAGTTCTACGAAGATTCCGTTCTGCTTCAGCAGAAGTATGTGAAGGACCCCGACAAAACCGTTCAGGACTACCTGAACGAGCTGGTAGCGAAGATCGGCGAGAAGATCATCGTGCGCCGCTTTGCCCGCTTTCAGCTGGGCGCCGAGTAGCGCTATCCACGGTGGACCGTGAAGTGCATGCCCCGGAATATTTCAGGAAGAACGGATGACTCCATGAGTCACGAGACTCCTCTTTACCACCGGATACTGTTGAAACTGAGCGGCGAAGCTCTCATGGGCCGTGAGGCTTACGGCATTGATCCCGTTGTGCTCGAACAGATCGCCGAAGAGATTACTGAAGTGCACGAGCTCGGGGTTCAAATCGCCGTGGTGATCGGAGGAGGAAACATATTCAGAGGAATATCCGGAGCCTCGCAGGGCATGGATCGTTCCACCGCCGACTACATGGGAATGCTCGCCACCGTCATGAACGCCCTGGCGCTTCAGCAGGCATTGGAAAAGCACGGCATACCCACCCGGGTGCAGTCGGCCATAGACATGAAGGAAGTGGCTGAACCTTACATCCGGCGCCGCGCCATAAGGCACCTGGAGAAAGGGCGGATCGTCATCTTCGCGGCGGGAACAGGCCTTCCCTTCTTCACGACGGATACGACCGCCGCCCTTCGTGCCGTTGAAATCGGTGCGGGAGTCCTCATGAAAGCCACGAAAGTGGACGGGGTCTACGCCACGGACCCCAATAAAGACCCTACCGCGAGGAGGTTCGACCGGATCAGTTTTTCCGAGGTTCTTCAGAAGAACCTCGGAGTCATGGATGCCACGGCCATATCCCTTGCCCGGGATCAGAACATGCGGATCGTGGTATTCGATCTGAGAACGAAAGGGAACATCAAGCGAGTCATTCTGGGCAAATCCATTGGAACCGTGGTGGAGGGATTCGATCATGATCAATGATGTCTATGCGGACGCCCGAGATCGTATGGCCAAGGCCGTCGAAAGCCTCGAGGGTGAGTTCAGAAGACTGCGTACGGGAAGGGCGGCGGTATCCCTGGTGGACGGAATCAAGGTCGAATACTACGGAACGCCCACCCCCCTCAACCAGCTGGCGACTTTGACGATTCCCGAACCGCGCACCATTATGATACAAACATGGGACACTACCATCATCGGTGATGTGGAAAAGGCCATCCTCAAGTCGGAACTGGGCCTTACTCCCATGAACGACGGGAAAGTGATCCGTATCCACATTCCCGTTCTCACCGCCGAACGCCGCCGCGAACTGGTGAAGGTCATCAAGAAGCAGGCGGAGGAAACCAAGGTCGCCGTGCGAAACATTCGACGGGACGTCAATGAAATGATCAAGGAACTGAAGAAAGAAAAAGAGATTTCCGAGGACGATCAGTTCCGCGCTCAGGAAGAAATCCAGAAGATCACGGATGATTATATTAAGAAAATCGACGCGGTGTACAGCATCAAGGAAAAAGAGATCCTGGAAGTATAGGGATGCATGAGCTAGATCCGCAGAAGCTTCCACGTCATGTGGCCATCATTATGGACGGCAACGGCCGTTGGGCCCGGGCGCGAATGCGCAACAGGGTCTTCGGCCACGACGAGGGGGCCAGGTCGGTTCGCGACGTGGTACGAACCTGTCGTGAACTCGAAATTTCCTACCTGACCCTGTACGCGTTTTCCAAGGAGAACTGGCAGAGGCCGGAGGCCGAGGTCAAGGCTTTGTGGAACCTGCTCAAGAGGTTCCTGAGGTCTGAGCTTCCCGAGTTGGTGGAGAAGGATGTACGTCTTCTTCACCTCGGAGACACTGAAGACATACCCCATGATGTGCGAAGAGAGTTCCAGGCGGCTGTGGATCAAACGGCCGGACTTGACAAGCTCGTGTTAAGCCTTGCCGTGAACTACGGAGGAAGGCAGGAAATAGCCAGGGCAGCGGCGCTGTTCGCAAAGGATGTCGCGGCGGGACTGCACAAACCCGAAGATCTTTCCCCCGAGCTGTTTTCACGATACCTGTTCACGAAGGAGCTCCCTGATCCCGACCTGGTGATCCGTACAGGCGGTGAATACAGGGTGAGCAACTTTCTGCTCTGGCAGCTGGCCTATGCCGAACTCTACATCACGGAGACCCTCTGGCCGGATTTCCGCAGGGATCAGTTCCTGGAGGCTCTGTACGACTTTCAGAAAAGGGAGCGGCGTTTCGGGAAGACGAGTGACCAGGTGCAGGATACGAAATCGTGCCGGGCGCTTTAGCAGGCTGCCTTCATCTGAAATGTTCATCCACCCCGTCAGATACCGCCTTCCCGAATACCGGATCGAATAATGTTGAATATTCCCCATTGGGATTCACACAGGCAAAGGCTTATCACCGGTTTTCTCATCGCAGCTCCCCTCCTGGCCGTGATCGTCGCGGGCCCCTGGTGGTCCTGGACTCTGCTTGTGGCTCTTGCCTCGTGTGCCGGCCTCCTGGAATTCCAGCGATTTGTCTTTGCAGACACTCTGCCGCTTCGGTGGCGCGCCTGTTTCCTTGCAGCGGGGCTCGTGCATCCCCTGGGAGCCGCCCTCGGCGGCCAGATCGGCCTCCATTTTGCGCTGTTTCTGAGCCTGTTCGGTGGATTCCTCCTCGTTCTTTTCTGTTCTCCCCTCGAAGCTCGTGAAAGCAGCCGCCTGGCACGGTTCAGCCTCGGGTGTCTTTACATACCCTACCTTTTGTCTTATGTATTGCTCATCGGTCAACTGGAACAGGGCAGAGCCCTCTTGCTTTTTGTGATTGTCGTAACCGTCGTCGACGATATCGCGGCATTCTACTGCGGAAGACGCCTCGGAACACACAAGCTCTACGAACTCGTCAGCCCCAAGAAGACCATCGAAGGATCTGCGGGGGGGCTCTTCTTCGGCGTTCTGGCGGGAACACTTTTCGGGGTTCTTTTCATACACGGTATCTCCCCGTGGGTGTTTGTTCTGTTCAGTGTTCTCCTGGCTGTAACAGGTCAACTGGGAGACCTGGTCGAATCCATGCTCAAGAGGGTGGGAGGTATCAAGGACTCGAGCAATCTGCTGCCCGGCCACGGAGGCATTATGGACCGGCTGGACAGTATGCTTTTTGCCTTTCCCATGGCATGGTTCGTTCTGGCCTTGATTCGGTAACGTGGTCTATTTCCGGTTCGGATCTCACATGAAAGTTAAAAATATCAGCGTACTGGGATGCACTGGATCTATCGGGGTGAGCACCCTGGAGGTCGTGCGTCAATTTTCCGACCGGTTTCGAGTGGTCGCACTGGCTGCGGGACACAACATTGTCCTGCTCAGGCATCAGATCGACGCGTTCAAACCCCTGCTCGTTTCGGTGTTCGACGAATCACTGGCCGACCGGCTGAACGAATCGTTCGCACCAGGTACATACAAACCGCTGATCGCCTTCGGTGCGGATGGATACGAACGGGTGGCTTCGCACCCTGAAGCCGAAATGCTCGTTTCCGCCATGGTGGGAGCCGCCGGATTGCTGCCGACCCTTGCGGCCATCGAGGCCGGAAAGAACCTGGCGCTCGCCAACAAGGAAACCCTGGTCATCGCCGGTGAAATCGTTATGGACCTGGCAGTCCGAAAGGGCATCCGCATTCTTCCGGTCGACAGCGAGCACAGCGCCATCTTTCAGTCTCTCCAGGGCAATCACCGGAACGCCCTGAAACGTATCCTGCTCACCGCTTCCGGAGGGCCCTTCTTCCGCAGGTCATCCGAAGAACTGGCCGCCGTCACTCCGGAAGAGGCTCTTCGCCATCCAAACTGGTCCATGGGAAGAAAGATTACTATCGATTCCGCAACATTGATGAATAAGGGGCTCGAGGTCATCGAGGCGCACTGGCTTTTCGGAGTCCCTGTCGACCGCATCGACGTGCACATCCACCCTGAGAGCATCGTGCATTCCATGGTCGAATACATCGACGGGTCCGTTATTGCACAGATGGGCATACCTGATATGAAGATACCCATCGCCTATGCCCTCGCCTATCCAGAAAGGCTTCCCGTTGAAGGGCCTCCCGTCGACTTTTTCCACCTCGAAAAACTCTCCTTCTATCCACCCGACGAAGAACGCTTCCCCTGCCTTCGCCTGGCGTACGAAGCGTGCAGACGAGGTTCCACCTACCCGGCCGTGCTCAATGCCGCCAACGAAGTGGCTGTGAATGCGTTCCTCGAAAAGCAGATCGGCTTTTCTTCCATATCGAGACTTATCGAGGCCGTTATGAAGGTGCATCAACCGCCCGCTGCTCTCGACCTCGACGCCGTGGTCATGGCGGATGAATGGGCAAGGCATGAAGCCTTGAAAATCATGGCGGAATTCTGAATCCGGACATCGAGGCATGCTGGATTTCCGGCACCGTCCGGGTTATCATTCATAATAAACAAGGGAGATATCTTGCTCACAACTGCCTTTTCCACCGTCGTAGTTCTCGGCATACTGATCTTTGTTCATGAACTCGGCCATTTTCTCGTGGCCAAGTGGTTCAACGTCACGGTTCTGCGCTTCTCCCTCGGCTTCGGGCCGAAACTGATATCCGTAACGCGCGGTGAAACCGAATACCGGCTGTCCCTCATCCCCCTTGGCGGGTATGTGAAAATGCTGGGAGAGGATGGGGAAGAAGACGTCACTGAAGACCAGCGCGCCCGCAGTTTTTCCTCTCAGCCCGTGGGCCGCCGTATGGGCATTGTGCTGGCTGGTCCGTTGTCCAACTTTATCCTGGCGATCATCATCTTCACCTTCATGTTCGCCTTTGCGGGCATGCCGGAACTCACATCCGAGGTGGGTTCCGTCACCTCCGGTTCACCCGCTGAACAGGCCGGGATCAAGCCGGGCGACCAGGTCGTATCCATCAACGGCAACGCCATCAGGAACTGGGAGGATCTGTCTCAGACCATCGAGAAATTCGGTGAGAGGCCCCTGGCACTGGAGGTGAGGCGAGGCGAGGACATCCTGGCCGTCCAGGTGACTCCGTCCGTCACCGAGGTGAAGAACATCTTCGGGGAGACTGTCAAGCGACCCGTCATCGGGGTCACCGCCTCGGGGAAGGTCACCGTCAACAAGGTCAATCCTCTTCTTGCAGGCTATTACGGTGTTACGCAGACCATACACCTGAGCAAGCTCTTTCTGCTCACCGTCTGGAAACTCATCGAGCGAGTCGTGCCTCTTCAAACCCTGGGCGGCCCCATCCTTATTGCCCAGATGGCCGGTCAGCAGGCCGAAGAAGGCCTTCTCCACCTGATCCATTTTATTGCCCTCATCAGCGTGAATCTCGCCGTCCTCAACCTGCTTCCCATTCCCGTACTCGACGGCGGGCACCTGTTGTTCTTCACCATCGAAGCCGTTTTTCGGAGGCCCATCAGTGTCAAGAAGATCGAAGCGGCTCAGAAGATAGGGATGCTTGTCCTGCTGGCCCTCATGATCGTTGTCTTCTACAACGATATCATGCGGCTGATACCGGGCAGAAAACCGGATTTTCTGCCATGACCGCTCGAACTCCCTGCAAATCATGAAGATACTCGCTGTCGACACTTCCACCACTTCGGGCAGCGTCGCCCTTACGGAAGACTCCCGAATCCTGTGCGAATGGACTCTACAGTCGGCCCAGACCCACAACCGTCGACTGCTCAAGTCCATCGACACCGTCCTCAACGAAGTGGACTGGACCGTCGAAAGTCTTGACGGCTTCGCCGTCACTATCGGTCCCGGGAGTTTCACGGGTCTGCGGATCGGCCTCACCACCATAAAGACCCTCGCCTGGACAATGCGCAAGCCCTTCGCGGGCATACCCACCCTCGATGCCCTCGCGGCTCCCCTTGCCTTCTCCCCGCTTCCCGTCTGCTGCATTCTGAATGCCTACAAAAAAGAGGTCTTTTTCGCACGTTACGAACCCGACGAAGCGGGCAATCTCGAGCGCGCGGGCTCCTATCGGGTACTGCCCCCGGAAGGAGTGCTGCCGCATGTCCCGGGCAGCACCGTCTTTTGCGGCGACGGGTGGCTGATGTACAGGGAATTTTTCCGGGAGCGCCTGGGAACCCGGGCAGTGGAAGCTCCCGCTCCCTTTCATATCCTCCGGGCAGGCTTCGTCGGGTACCTGGCACACAGGAAGTTCATCCAGGGAGCGGCAGACGACCCCGTCACCAGTGTCCCCCTCTATATCCGCCCGTCGGAAGCCGAACTCAATAACCCGCATCTCAACCCGAACCTGCGAACCCTTCACTCATAACAGGCCGGAGACGTCTCCCCCTGCAACCCATCTGGAACCTGCTCTCCAACCGGGAACGGAAGCCATGGCCATCAAGAATCTCAGAACCGTCACGCTGACCGTAAGAAGACTCGTACGCTCTTCCAGGACAGGCGGGAGGCACTCAAAAATCCCGCGCAAGGCCGTATCAAGGCGTTTTTTCCCCCTTACTTACGTCGTTCGCAACCTGATGGTTCTGAAGGACGAGGCATGGTGGGAAAGATTGTCTCCTCGCCTCAAGAAGGCCAGGGCAAGGAAAATGATCCTGGAAAGGAGCGTCTTTTACCTGCGGGTGGAACAATGGCGGGAAGACCGGCTGGCCTGCACTCCCCTTGTCCGGTCGAGCGTCGAATACCTGCAGCCTGCAGATGACGGGGTCTCCTACTGCAGCCATTGTGGAGGATGTTGCGAAATTTCCAGCGGTCTGCCCGAATTTCCGACAGATTCGGACATCTCGGACCGCTGGAAATCCATCTTCGGCCTCGGGCTTGGTAGAGGCCACCGCTTCTGCCCGTTTCTCTGGGAGGAACGGTGCGGCGGAAGCCTCTGTTCCATTCACCCGTGGCGATCCCTGGCCTGCCGGATCTTCGAAGAGGACGAGTGCGATTTCTTCGTGAATGATCCGGATTTCGTGCGTTCACTGGATCTGAAAAGACTAATGGATACCTGGCGCTTGTTCATCGACCTGGTTGATGGCGCATAGCTGCCACTGAGAAGCCCCGATATCCCGGCAGAATGTCCAGAATTCCTGGAACTTGACCGGATCGAGCTTGCTGCCGCTCACCACTTCACCCGTCCGGTCGTCAACCGTGTAATCGAGCAGGTTTGCCGTAAAGAGCACCGTCACATACTCCTTGCCCGATTCCTGCCACACCTCGCTCGGCTCCACCTTCCGCACCGCTATGTTCTCCAGCCGGTTGCTCCGTCCTTCCCGCTTCAACCTGTCAAACTCGGCAGTGAAATTCTCCGCCATCTCCGAGGTGAGCCATCTTCCGATGCCGTCCAGGCTCCTGTTCATCCAACCGGCCTGAATGCGAAAAAAGATGTCCTGGACCGTCTCCTTGAAGGATTCTTCGTCGAAGCCCGGATCGAAGCGTTTGATATCCTGGAAGCCCTTCTCGACCTCATCGTGTGGTCGAACCGGTTCAGCGGATGAACCTCCAAGATACGCGGGCGTCCCCGACGGAGTCGACGAAGGGATCTCCATGCGTCCGGCATGACTCGAGTACCCTCCTTCAGCCGTCTGTTCACGCCGCCTTCTCAAGAACTTCATGAGGAAATAGATACCCGCACCAATGATCAGTATTTCGAGGAACCCGATTCCGCCGCCGCCACTCTGCCCCGCGGCTCCACCCGCATGTCCCATGCCGCCGAAGAGCATGCTGCCGAGAAATCCGCCTGCAAGACCACCCGCCAGTCCCTGGAGAAACGGGCTTCTGCCGAATGTGCCGCCCGTTGCCGGCTGGCTTCCGGGCGTCTGCTGGCGCCCCGGAGTGCTCATTCCCGGGCTCGATGGTGTGGGAGCCGGTGTAGTCGGCCTGGTCGGCGTGCTTGGGGTCGAAAAAGTACGGCTGCCGCGGCTCCCCATCGAACGACCGCCTCCGGCCCTTGCCCATGCATAGGATTCCAGCACCACCGACAGGCCGAAGAACAATACTGCCGAAAGGGCCAGTGCAATACACAGATTCTTCCTCTTCATTCTTTACTCACCTCCTGATTGAAAACCCCGATGGATCAGTCCCGGCAGGTTCATCAGTTGAACAGGAATTCAGCTTCCCTGACCCCTGTCCGGAGAAACGGCCTGCCGGGCGATTATATTCCAGCCCGCAAAAAGATAAGTTTACTCCTTGCTCCCTGCCTCTCCGCAAAGGAAGGAGGAAGCTTTTACAGCTCCGCACGGCGGCGGAGCACCTCTCTTTTAACGCCGCTGTTTTGTTCTTGATTCGAGACTCAGTGCCGGGGAACTCCGAATTGAGCACCCGATTGCTTCCGTTATTCATATCAGAATGCGGCCGGTGTGACAAGGAAGATCGGTCCCGGACGTCCATCACCTTCGGCGAATATCGGCCGGAATCCTTGGGACCGGAGGGCGAGGCGTCCTCCTCCAACCCGGACAGGTGGCTCGCAACGAAGTGTTTTGACTTCGGTATCCTCACAGGCAATTCCGGGTGACAGAGAATCCCCGGCGCAGAGATCGAGTCGGCCCGCAAAAGAATCACGGGGATCCCGAGATCCGGGAAGGATTTGGGACGAGCTGGGAAGGGATAACTCCTGAAAAGACCGGTGGCAAGGCAGGAAACGCCAGGCGGCGGGCCGGGATGCCTGTCGAAGAAAGCGGCAGACCGGCCCGCCGGAAACGGATTGGCGGTTCTTTGGCTAAGTGTCGCCGTATATGTTGAACGGACACTTCTCTTCCGGATCCACACCCGGACGGAATCCGGTTTGCTCCGCAACGATTTCGGCCACTTTTTTGTAGAGCGTCCTGAGCGGGATGTCCGCAGGACAGGTCTCTTCACAAAGACCGCAGTCAATGCACCGGCCTATCATGTGAACAGCCCGGGTCAGGTGAAAGATGGGATTCTCCGTGGGGAGAACTCCCGTCTCGACGAGTTCGTCTTCTTCGAGGCTGCACTCATTGCAGAAACACATGGGACAGACATTGCGGCACCCGTAGCATTTCACACATCGGTCGAAATGGTCCATCCAGAACCTGAACCGATCCTGAGTCGCCATAGCCTGGATATTTTCAAGGGACGGGCTTTGGGCGACACCATTCCCCTTGTCCCCCGCGACAGGTTCTTCGGGGTATGGACGGGTGCATGAGCACGCCTCAGCCAGGTCCGGCGGGCAGGTAATGCCCACGGAAATTACCCGTTCCCGGGCCAGCTGGTTCCATTTGAAAAGTTCAATCAGGCCTCGTTCATCGCAACCGCGCACCAGGACCGCGAATGTTGCATCGGGATAAGACCGGGCAAGGCGGATGAGCACCTTGTTCAGCGGATAGCGCGCGTCACCGGATTTCTCGTGGTCTCCCAGACTGAGTTCCGCAAGCTCTTCGGCCTTGGTGAAAACGTAGGGACTCACATGGCCCCCACTTTCTCGAAGCCCGACAAAGCCCTGAATTTTCCCCGCTTCCAGAAGTTCCTTCACGCGATCAATGACTTTTTGTTTCATCGTCTGCCTTTATGTTTTTCCTGAAAGCAACAGTGTTCACCTCTGCGTACACCGGGCATCGAAGGCCGGGCGGCCTCCCTCCGGTCGAGGCTCCTCCTGCCCGAGCATTCTCAGGCGGCTTTGCCGGTCTTGCCCCGAGCCTTCAAAGGAGACGGTCCCATGGCTCGCAGTTCTTCGATGAATTCCTTGATTTCAGCCGCAAACTCGGGAGCCTCGGCCGAGGATACCCACCTGGATCTCAGCCTTTCCTCCTCGATTCCGCTGAAACTCAATAACTGCCTCAAAAACTGAACGCGCTTCTTGGTCGAGTAATTACCATACAGGTAATGGCAGTCACCGAGGCGTCATCCACCCACAAAGATTCCGTCGACCCCCTGCTGGAAGGCGCGGAGTATGTGATGAGGCGACACACCGGCGGAACACATCACCCTGATGATCCGAACATTGGTCGGATACTGAATACGACTGACCCCAGCCAGGTCAGCAGCGGCGTATGCTCACCACGTGCAGAGGAAGCACAGCACCTTCGGTTCGAACCCGTCGTCGCTCATGCAAATTCCTTTCTCGGGTAAAATGGTTCTCTCACATCAGCTCAGCATGACCCGTATCTGAGACAGAAGCTGCTTGGGTGAAAATCCCTTCAAAACAACACTCTGAGAAGGACAGGTGGATGCGCAGTTGCCACAGCCCTTGCACAAAATGGTGTTGACTTCACATACACCTCTCTGCGTATCGAACCGGATGGCTCCGTACGGACAAACCATCAGGCATCCCTGGCAGCCCACGCAGGTCTCGGGGTTGATAGTCGCCACCAGGGCGCTGGTAACGAGCTTGTCCTTGAACAGGACCGTCCCCGCCCTCGATGCGGCTCCAAGCCCCTGGGCGCGAGCTTCCCCCACCGTGGCGGGATATCGCGCCGATCCGCACAGAAAGATGCCGTCCGTGGCAAAATCGAGAGGCCGGAGCTTTGCATGCGCTTCCAGGAAGAAGTTGTTCTGGTCTATGGGGATGCGCATAAGCTGAGAAATAGCCGGAGCGTCTTCCCTGGCCACTACGGGCGTGGACAAAACCACCAGGTCGTAGGGCAGATCGTAGACTTCCCCCATCAGCGGCTGGTAGAACTCCACCACATCCATTTTCACAACGGGGGGACGCTCGACGTTGTAAACATCGTATCGCACTCCCATTCCCCTGGACTCCCACAGCAGCCTTTCGTTCTCGGCTCCGTACATCTGGATGTCCCGGTAAAGGATATGCACATCCGCCTCGGGATTCTGCTCCTTGATGTAAATGGCGTTCTTTACGGCTGTAAGACAGCAGATCCTGGAACAATAGGGCCGTTCGGCGGACCTGGCTCCCGCGCACTGGATCATCACCACTCGTGTGGCGTCCAGAGGGCCGCTTTTGAGCCTCTCCTCCAGCTCGATCTGAGTGATCACGTTCCGGCCGTTGTAGCCGAACAGACCCTCGGGCACGAGGGGGACTCCTCCCGTCGCCACCACGATGCAGCCGACCGTCTCCTGGCTTTCCTGCCCTGCGCGATCGCGCACGGTCACTTCATAGTTGCCGATGTAGCCGCCGACGGCGGTGACTTCCGATTCGAGGCAGATCTTGATGTTGTCCCTGGACTGAACCCTGGATATCCGCTCTTCGATAAGCTCCGCCGCCGAACCTCCCCGCGGAGCGATGCGGTTGATCCGCCTGAGCAGGCCGCCCAACCGGGGCTCCCTCTCCACCAGGATCACCTCCATCCCCATGTCACCCAGGGCTTCGGCGGCAGAGAGTCCGGCCATGCCTCCTCCGATCACCACCGCCCTGCGAACCAGTGAAGACTCGATGTCTTCCTGGGGTTCGAGGAAGGTCGCCTTGGCCACACCCATGCGAACCAGGTCCATGGCTTTTCCGGTCGCTTCCTCCCTCTCCTGCATATGAACCCAGGAACATTGGTCCCTGATGTTCACCATCTCGAACAGGTAAGGATTCAAGCCCGCTTCCCCACAGGCACTCTTGAACAGGGGCATGTGAGTGCGGGGAGAACAGGAAGCCACCACGACTCGGTTGAGCTTATGCTCCGCGATGGCCGACTTGATTTCTCCGATACCCGCTTCGGAACAGGTGTACAGGTTGTTCTTGGCGTACACCACGCCGGGGAGGGTCATCGCATACTTGGTCACCGCCTCGCAATCCAGGTAGCCGGCGATGTTCGAACCGCAGTGACAGATGAATACGCCTATTCTCGTCTCCTGCGCGTCTGCATTACCTTTTTTCATGGCATGTCCGCTCATTCAACTGTTCTCCTTCAGGATGCGAGACGCAGCGTCCCGGAACCTGACAGAACCTGGGCCGCCCGGGCGGCGGCGCTGCTGGCCTGAGCCACTGATTCCGGAATATCCATGGGACTTTGAGCACACCCGCACACGAAGATGCCCGGGCGTGATGTATCCAGAGGCTGGGAGGGATCCGTGGCGTAAAAGCCGAAGTCGTTGACTTCCAAACCTATGATGTCTGCCAGAATCCTCGTGGCAGGACTCGGTTCACAGGCCGTGGACAGGATGACCAGGTCCACGGGCAGGCTCTTGACCACCCTCTCCTTGGTGTCTTCATACCAGATCACCGGGGAATGATCCTTATTCTCCGTGATCTCCGCCACACGGCTCCGGACATACTCGATGTGGGATTCCTTCGCGCCCCTGTTCCGGTACTCCTCGAACCCCTTGCCCACAGCCCGTATATCCATGCCGATAATATAAACCTGCGCTTGCGGATCGTGCTCCCGGGCTATGATCGCTTCCTTGATGGCATGCATGCAGCAGAAGCCGGAACAGTACCGGTTGAACCTGATGTCCCTCGATCCCACGCACTGTATGAAGGCCAGCCGGTGAGCGGATTCAAGAGAAGCCACCTTTTCCTTCCTGGCCTGGACTTCGCCGTCGAGGTCCCAGAATGCCTTGACCTGTTCAGCCCACTTCTCGTAGTCCTCCCCTTTGAGCTCCCCCGCTTCATAGAGAGGGTAGAACTCGTCCGAGGTCCTCTCGAACTGCTTTTCGAACTTCTCCAGAGCCTTGAAGGCCTTCTGCCGGGACTTCTCGAGTTCGGGCAGCGACTCCTTCAGGGCCAGGTCCGTCGGCCGGTACACATGCCCGTGAGTCGGTCCGCTGGCCGACAGGAACCGTTCGAGCTCGAGAGCAGTCACCACGTTCGGCAGGCGCCCGTACCCGTATTCCGGGATTCTCCGGGCGTCGAACAGTTCATACCCCGTGGCCAGGATTACGGCTCCCGCCTCGACTTCCAGAACCTGATCCTGCTGCTTGTAATCGATGGCTCCGGCCTGGCACACCTTGGCGCATACTCCACACTTCTTGCCCGCCTGAAAGTTGCGACAGAAGTTGGTGTTGATGGTGTACGTGGACGGAATGCCCTGCGCGAAATACCGATAAATGGCCTTGGCATTGGCCAGGCCCAGGTTGTATTCATCGGAAATCGCCGTCGGGCATTTTTCGGCACACGCTCCGCATCCCGTGCATTTGCTTTCATCCACATAGCGGGCCTTCTTGCGAACGGTGACCTTGAAATCCCCGAGTTCCCCTTCGACTTTTTCCACTTCCGAGTAGGCCAGAAGCCGGATATTGGGATGTCGACCGACATCCATCAGCTTGGGAGCCAGGATTCAGAGGGCGCAGTCATTGGTGGGGAAGGTCTTGTCCAGCTGAGACATCTTACCGCCAATGCTGGGCAGCCTTTCCACCAGGTGCACTTTGATCCCCATCTCGGCAAGGTCCAGGGACGCCTGGATGCCCGCTATGCCTCCTCCAATGACTAGAACATCCCGATTCACGACACTGATCTCCTTCCGGGTTACTGTATCACCCGTCATTCGATACGGTTCAAAATAAAGGTATAAAGGTCAGCTATGTCCATGTGCAAATCGGTGTTGCTTTGAGCGCATGTCAGGTGGATGCGACACTTGGGACAGGCTGTTATGAGGGTCTTTGCACCTGTCTCGAGAGCCTCCAGCAGCCTCTCCGTTTGCATCGTCTTGGAGCAGTTGGAGCATTCCATCCAGGCACTGGTTCCGCAGCACACAGCATTTTCGCGGTTGAGCCCCATCTCCTCGATCTGAAGGCCGGGAACGAGCTTCAAAAGGTCGCGCGGAGGTTCATAAATCCCGGCTTTTCGACCCAGCCTGCACGGATCCTGGTAGGTGACGACACCGTCTCCATTGGAAGCCGGCGCGAACTTCACACCCGATCCGGGGAGTTCCCGTGCCAGGAATTCCGTGATATGGAGCACTTCGAAGGGAAGATCGCCGAAATACTGCGGTACATGGTGCTTAAATGTAGCGTACCCTTCAGGGCAGCTGAAGAACACCGTTTTCGCCCCGGATCCGCTGATGGCATCGAGATTCTTCCGCACCAGTTTGCGGAAGGTCGCCTCATCACCGCTCCAGAGCGCATCGTGCCCGCAGCAGCATTCATCGTCGCTGATCACCGGTTCGATCCCCATGCGGTTGACCAGCTTCAGAACGCTCTTGACGGTATCCATCGACGTGTCCCCGAACTTGATAGCCGCATCGAAGAAGGGTGCACATCCGACGAAGAAAAAGTAATCGCCCGTGGAAGCAAACTTGCCCGTCTCCCTGGCCCACTCCGTCCTGTTCTGCCTGACGGGGCGCGTCTGGAGGGCGGTAACGGCCTGCAGAGTACCGTGGTGGCTGAGCTGCGGCAGGTTGCCTTCCTTCCTGGCCCTTCCACGGTAGATACGGGCAAACTCGGGAAAATCGATCTGAACCGGACAGCGGGTACTGCATCGAGCACACGTCAGGCATGCCCACAGTTCCCTGCCCTTCACCACCGTCTCGTCCAGATCCATCAGGGCGCGTTTGATCATCTGACGGGGCGAGAAAGTCGGAATCAACCGGCTGATGGGACAGCTTCCCGTGCAGACTCCACATTCCATGCAATAATCGATCTGTTCCTTGCTCAGTTTCATAGCCTGTTCCATGTAAGCGTTTGGCTTTCAGTTCACCTGCCTGCAGCACAGATCATTTCGCATAACGGGTTTTTCTGATCTTTTCCGCCAGAACCGAACCCCTTATGACGGACACCGCCTGCCGATGCCATGGCCGTTTCCCGCGGCCATTACACGGCGGAAGCCTGTGGCGCCCCCTCTTCGACTGCACCGGAAGCATCGAGGTCCTTCTCCGACAGAGGATTCCTTTCCATCTCCTTGAGCAGATGCGTGAAGGATCGGATCTCCTCCGCAAAAATGGCCCCTTCCGAAGCGGAAATCCACTTGAGGCGAAGGTACCGCTCATCCACACCGAGCAGCCTCAGGACCTTCCAGGTCTCCTCCACCACCTTCTTACACTTTTCATTACCTCCCAGGTAATGGCAGTCTCCGATGTGTCACCCGGAGACCATCACGCCGTCGGCGCCGGCCCGGAAGGCGTTGAGCAGAAACGCATGGTTGATTCTACCGGTGCACATGAGGCGGATGAGCCTCACGTTGGTGGGGTACTGCATGCGCGCCACCCCTGCCAGATCGGCTCCCGCATACGCACACCAGTTACACAAGAAAGCCACGATCTTCGGTTCGAACGTATCAGACATCGGTATTCCTTATAGGGCCTGAATCACCGCGTTGACCTGCTTGTCACGGAAATGGGCCAGCGACGCCGCCCCCGTCGGGCAGGCCGCATTGCACGCACCGCATCCCGTACAAAGCGCCTGAGTGACAACAGCTTGCTTCCGTCCACCTTCCACTTCCGTGACCTTTATGGCCGCAAAAAGACACGTTTGTTCACATTCTCCACATGCCCTGCACAGGTCGGGATTGACCTCGGTCACCACCCCTTCCGCCACGATCTCCTTCTGAGACAGGATCGTCATTGCCCTGGACACCGCTCCTCGAGCCTGGGCGATGGCTTCATTGGCAAACTTCGGCCCCTGAGCCAGCCCGCAGAGGAAATACCCCGCTGTGGCAAAATCGAGAGGCCGCAGCTTGAGGTGCGCTTCCAGGAAGAACCCGTCCTCGTCCAGGGGCAGCCGCAGCACTTCCGAAAGCTGCTTGCAGCCGGCCCGGGGACGCACGGCCGCGCTCAACACCAGCAGATCCGTATCCATATCGACCTGGCGCTCCAGGTTGGCGTCGAACATAGAAATATTGAGCCGGTCGCCGTCCGCTTTCACCTCCGGCTTGCGCTCCCATTCGTAGCGGAAGAACCGGACCCCCTGCTTCCTGGCCTCCTGGTACGCCATTTCCCTCTGCCCGAACGTCCTGATATCGCGGTACAGCACAGAAACCTGCGCCCCGGGATTGACTTCCTTCAGCTTGATGCTGTTCTTCATGGCCGATGTACAACAGATTCGGCTGCAGTAGAGGTTGTCCGGCTCACGGGACCCCACGCACTGGATCATCGTCACCTTTTTGAACGTCGCGGCACGAGCCGGGTCATTGATGAGAAGCGACTCGAACTCCCGTTGAGTCATCACTCGAGGATGCTGCCCGTACAGGTATTCGTCCGGCTTGTATTCCTCGCCTCCCGTCGCCACGATGGTCACGCCGTGCTGGATTTCCTCGTGCTTGCCCTGCCAGGCCAGGATTGTATTGAAATTGCCGCAACTCCCCATGGTGGACATGACATGGGCGTCTTTGTAAACCGTGATGAGGGGATGAGATTCCGCCCTGCCGATGAGTTCTTCCACGCAGGCCGCAGGCTTTCCGCCTCCCTGGGCATAATAAACCGTCCTGGCGTTGCCTCCCAGTTCCGGCGTCATTTCGACGAGGACTACCGGAAAACCCTGGTCCGCAATGGAAAGCGCCGCCGTCAGGCCGGCCAGGCCTCCTCCGATCACCAGCGCCCTCTGCACCACTTCGTAGGAGAAATCGTGGAGCGGTTCCAGGAGGCTCGATCGCGATACGGCCATGCGCACCAGGTCTTTCGCTTTTTCCGTTGCTGAACCCGGTTCGTTCTGATGGACCCAGGCATCCTGTTCCCGGATGTTGGCCAGTTCGAACAGGTAGGGATTCAGCCCCGCCTCCCGCAGAGTATTGCGGAACAGCGGTTCATGAGTCCTGGGCGTGCACGAAGCCACGACAATGCGGTTCAACTGCTTCTCCTCGATGACCCGCTTGATCTCCTTCTGCTGATCCGTCGAGCATGCAAACATGCAGTTCGATGCGTATTCGACCCCCGGCAGAGTCATGGCATATTCCGCCACCTCGTCCACCTTCACGACGCCCGCGATATTGATTCCGCAGTGGCAGACAAAAACCCCGATGCGCGGCTTCTGACCCTTGACGTCCTTCTCCTCGGGCCGGGGAGGCACGTGTATGAGCGAACCCCTCGCCTCGGAAAGCAGAGCAGTGGAAGCCGCCGCCGCGCTGCTCCCTTGTTGAACCGAATCAGGAATGTCCTTGGGCCCCTGAAAAACCCCGCTCACGAAAATGCCCGGCCTCGAAGTCGCCACGAAATCCAGCGGATCCGTAACGCAGAAGCCCTGAGCATCCACGTCGATCCCCAGCCTGCCCGCTAGACCTATGGTCGACGGATGAGCACACAGACCCACGGACAGCACAACCATGTCGAATTCCTCCTGCTTCGGCGATTGGCTGCCTTCGACATAGCTGATCTGGAGCCGGTCCGTTTCGGGCACAGGGACGACCCTCGAAATCATCGACCTGACGTACCGGACTCCATACTCGTCCCGGGCCCGCTCGTAAAACCTGTCGAACCCTTTTCCCTGGGCACGCATGTCGATGAAAAAGATCGTCGTGTCGATGTGCCTTTCGTGTTCCTTGGTGATCATCGCCTGCTTGGTGGCGTACATGCAGCACACGGACGAACAGTAATCCTGGCCGATGCTGCTGTCTCTCGACCCGACGCATTGGATCCACGCGATCCTGTCGGGAGTCTTTCCGTCCGAGAGCCGCTGGATGTGCCCCTGGAACGGACCCGCTGCGGACAGGATTCTTTCGTAGTCCAGGCTTGTCACTACATTCGGCCACAGCCCGTAGCCGTATTCCGCCTTGCGCCGCGCATCGAAAGGTTCGAACCCCCCGGCCAGGATGACCGCTCCCGTGTCCAGCGTGACGATTTCGTCTTCCTGGTCGTACCTGATGGCCTTGTTCTTACAGAGCTTCTCGCAGATGCGGCACTTGCCCTTGGTAAAATACCGGCAATGCTCCTTGTCTATGGTGTAAACAAGAGGCACCGCCTGCGGGAAGGGCACATAAATGGCCCTGCGCTCACTCAGCCCGCCGTTGAACGGGTCGGGCACCTTCGTCGGACACTTGGAAGCACAAATGCCGCACCCGACACATTTCTCCGGATCCACTGCCCGGGCCTTCTTCCTGACGGTCGCCTGAAAATGTCCGGGCTCCCCCTTGACATCGAGCAGTTCCGAATAGGCCAGGATCTCGATATTGGGGTGATTGGCCAGTTCCACCAGCTTGGGACCCATCATGCAGGACGAGCAGTCGTTGGTGGGAAAGGTCTTGTCGAGCCTGGCCATGATCCCTCCCACACTTGGCTGCTCCTCCACCAGGTACACCTTGAAACCTGAATTGGCGATATCCAGGGCACTCTGGATTCCGGAGATCCCTCCCCCGACGACCGTGACTGCACCGATCTTCTGTGCTTTCCGCATTGTTTTATTTCCTTGCTGTGACATGAGCGGATTCGCTTCTAAACGGCATCAAAACAGCAAAAGAATCGCGTTGTCTTCAGTATGCAATCCCCGTCCTGCGGAGCAGGGGGAGCGGGTCGGTAAAATGCCGCGACAGCCATCCTTCAGCGCCCGGCACCCCGCACGCAAGGCCGATCAGTTCCGTAAAGTAGATGATGGGAAGGGAAAACCTTCTTCCCATTTCCGCTTCGATCTTGTCCTGGTACATATCGAGATTGCTCTGGCACATCTGGCACGAAACCACGACGGCCTCCGCACCCACCCGCAGGGCCATGTCATAAAGCTTGCCAACCAGCCTGTAGCCCATGTCCGGCCTCGAAATCATGAGGCTCGCTCCACAGCAGTCGGTCTTGTACGGCCATGCAAGGGACGTGGCGCCCAGAGCCTTCACGATCAGATCGAGACTCTGCGGGTTTTCGTGGTCCGCAGCCCCCGTGATCTCAGGCGGCCGACTCGCCATGCAGCCGTAGTAGCAGACGACTTTGAGCTTTTCGAGGGGCTTTGTAACGGCGGCCTCCATCTTTCTTAGCATCTCTTCACCGGCAAAGTAGTTGGCCAGGTCCCAGATGCGCGGAGCCCGACTCCCCACCTCGGCCTGAAACCGGGTGCTGCTCTCCCCGCCCAACTGCCATACGGCCGTCTTGAGACGGTTGAAGCACAGAGGGCACGGCACCAGCATTTCGGAGTTGGCCACCGTTGCCGCCAGCTTCAGGTTCCGCACCGGCAGTTCCACGCCGGCCTTGTGATTGATGCTGTGAGCCGCCGTCGCACCGCAGCAGTTCCAGTCGGGAACCTCCTCCAGTTCGATCCCGAAAGAAGAACACACGGCGTGAATGGAATCCGCGTAGTCCCTCGCGGTGCCTTCCAACGAACATCCCGGATAGTAAGTCACCTTCATGATAAGGATCCCTGTTTATTTGGATGGGCGAAGAATGGCGCTGATTTCACCTCTCCCCTTGATCACGGTGGGCAGGAGTGACAGCCGTTTCTTACGGAGGAGCTTCCAGCCGAGGCGCGCTTCGTCGCGCCAGGTGCCCTTCTCGATCTTGCTTCTCATCTGCCCGCTGCGCAGCAGAAACACGGGAAGCAGCGCTCCCTCGAAAACCCGGCCGGTAAGCCGTACATTCTCCAGGAAGCTTTGATGGAGCGCAAGCACCTGGGGCTGGGGAGACGGGACGCCCTCCTTCACGGCCATTTCCTTGAGATGGTCCATGAGCTCCGCGATGCGGACCCCGTTGGGACATCTCGTGCTGCATGTTTCACAGGCGGCACACACCCAGATCGTCTGTGAACTCAGAACCTCCTGCTTCTGCCCGAGCAGGGCCAGGCGGATCACCTGATCGGGGAAAAGATCCATGGCAAACGAAGCAGGGCAGCCGTTCGTACATTTTCGACACTGGAAGCATTCCGTTGCATGAAAAGGCCCGGCCGCTTCCACTCTTTCCAGGAAAGTAAAATCGGGACTCAAACCGGTCTGCTGCATCTGAGTAAAATGTCTCCTGAGGAAAGATTATTGTAAGAAAGTGGAGAAAGTTTCCAGGTCAGCATCAATCCCTCGTCCTCCCCTCTCTCGTTCGTCCGCAGCCGGGAACGGGAAATTCACTGACCGATCTTAAAGCGGAACCGCAATTGACCTGTAATGAATCTTAGAACATATTTGCTGTTGACAGACTACCGGAAAATCAAGTATATGCGAAAATTCCCGCTGTCCAGGGCGGACGTCGACCGCCCGAAGGCCGCAAGAAACGGGAACCGCAGAAAAGCTATGGCGCAGGAGCCCGGAATCACCCGACGCACCAAATGCTCTTTTCTGCACCTCGCTTAACCCCTTTTTTCACAAATGTACGCCCAAACCTCAATACCCCCGACTATTGTGCTAAATAACACAAACACAACCCGGATGCAAACGTTTTTGCCCTGCCGATGAGGAATTGGACGAACGCTCCACGAACGCCGGGCGGCATGCCGCGGCGAATGTGAATATGGGATGGTCCCTTTTTCCTGCCGTGTCACAGCCCGGGCCGTCTTCAGAAGACGATCTGCACTCCCAGTTCGATCACCTGCCCGGGAGGAAGTCCGAAGTAATTGGTCGGGCTCTGCGAATTTCGAGAAAGAAAAGTGAACAGATGTTTGCGCCATTTCATCATTCCCGATTCACCGGTGGGGATGAGGGTTTCACGGCCCAGGTAATAGCTCACCGGGGGAACGCAGGGAATCAGACCCTCTTTGTAAGCCCTGTCCATCAACTGCGGCACATTGGGCGTTTCCATGAAACCGTAGCCGGCGACGATGCGGTAAAACCCCTGCCCCAGTTCCTCCACCTTGAGTCTTTTTTCATCAGGAACCGCGGGAACGTCCATGGACGCGATGGTGAGGAGTATCACCTCCCCGTGCAATACCTGGTTGTGTTTGAAGTGGTGGAGCAGGGAGGGCGGAGTGAACTGGGACGAGGACGCCATGAACACGGCTGTTCCGGGGACCCGGTATACATCGTGATCGGCCAGGTCCCTGATGAAGAGGTCGAGCGAGATGGAGGTATTGAGGATGCGGCGGTACAATTCCGCCCTGCCGTCCTTCCATGTCATCATCATGGTGACGGCCACCACGGCGACGGCCACCGGGAACCAGCCGCCGTCGAAAAACTTCAGCAGGTTCGCTCCAAAGTATGTCAGGTCGAAGGAAAGGAAAAGCCCCACGAGGATCAGCGTTTTTGCCGTGGACCAACCCCAGGCACGTGTCGCCACGAAAAAGTAGACAATGGAGGTGATGGCCATGTCCGCCGTGACCGCTACTCCGTAGGCGGCCGCGAGCCCGCTCGATTTTCGAAACACGATCACGAGTGCGATGCACACCACCATCATCAGCCGGTTCACTTCCGGGATATATATCTGCCCCTCCGTATGAGCCGCCGTGTGCACGATGGTCACTCGAGGACAATATCCCAGCTGGACCGCCTGGCGGGTCAGAGAAAAGGCTCCTGTGATCATCGCCTGGGATGCGATGATCGTGGCCATGGTAGCAAGAGCCACCATGGGGTAGAGGAGTGCCCTGGGCACAAGACCGTAAAAGGGGTTGACGGCGAGTTCGGGATGTTCGAGGAGCAGTGCTCCCTGGCCGAAGTAATTGAGCAGCAGCGACGGGAAGACGAGAGAAAACCAGGAAAGCTGGATGGGGCCCCGCCCAAAATGGCCGATGTCCGCGTAAAGCGCCTCGCCTCCCGTTATGCACAGCACCACCGAACCCAGCACCAAGATGCCGTGCAGCCTGTTTTCTGCAAAAAAATTAAAGGCATAAACCGGGTTCACCGCCGCGAGCACCGTCGGGTTCTTCACGATATATCCGAAACCCAGGGCCGCCAGCACGATAAACCACACCAGCATGACGGGGCCGAAGATCTTTCCGATACCCGACGTTCCCCGGCTCTGGACGAGAAAAAGCGCCAGCAAAATTCCGCAGGTGAGGGGAACGACCAGGTCATGAGCGGCATCGGTGGCCACTTCGAGTCCCTCGATGGCGGACAGAACGGAAATGGCGGGAGTGATGAAGCCGTCCCCGTAGAGCAGCGAGGCTCCCACCAGGGCGGCAAAGACGACGGCGGACCTTGTGCGCCGGGACAGTTTTCTTTCCGAGGAAGGGACAAGGGCGAGAAGTGCAAATATACCGCCTTCGCCCCTGTTGTCGGCCCGCGTGATGAAGGTGAGGTATTTCACCGCAATGACCATGGTGAGTGACCAGAAGACGAGGGACAGCACACCCAGGACGTTGGTCGGATTCAGTGCAATGGCATGAATGCCGTGAAAGCATTCCTTGACGGCATAAAGAGGGCTGGTGCCGATGTCTCCGAATACGACTCCCAGGGCACCCAGGTACAGCCCCATTGCAGCCGGTTTCGGAGAGGAAGACGATTCCAGATCACGGGCCATGGACCATCCAATCACTGCAGGGAATAAACCACCTCGTAAGATTACAGAGCATCCTTATAATCAAGATGCAGCAAACTTCAATTGATTATTTGTCTTTCGCGTGACAAAGTTGCTCCACAGAACGGGGGGCCCACAGCCTTGTGGCCGTGCCGCAGGGCGGCCCGACACCCGGGGCTCCCTCCCGGGTCGTTCTTGTGCGATCGTTCGTCACTGCCAGGTTGCAGAGGAACCCTTTGGCCAATCCTGTTTCTCGGAGAGACTCCGAAGATGCGAAAGTTTGCTCATCTGTCCCCTTCCCTATACCCTGTTGCCGGATTTCTAACCGTTATCACTCTCGGAGCTGTTGTCCTGGAAGCGCTCCCCACGGCCTCGGGAACGCACCTTTCCTTCATGGACGCCCTGTTCATGTCCACCTCGGCGACCTGCGTCACGGGGCTGGCCGTAGTCGACATCGGCAGCGAACTCACCACGTGGGGACAGTTCACCATCCTCGCCCTCATTCAGCTGGGAGGACTGGGAACCATGACCGTATCCACCGTCTTCCTGCTCGCAATGGGCCGTTCCATCCCTTTCCAGTCGCGCTTTATCGTGCAGGATATCTTCGCACACAGCCCACAGGCGGACCTTCACATCCTGCTTCGCCGGGTGATCCTCTTTGCTCTGTCTTTCGAAGCTGCGGGAACCCTGCTGCTGTACCTCCGTTTCAAAGACCGCTTCGAAGCTTCGGAAGCCCTGTACCATGCCGGTTTTCACGCCGTCAGCGCGTTCTGCAACGCCGGCTTCAGCCTCTTTTCCAACTCGTTCATGGACTACCGCGGCGACGTTCTGCTCAACCTGACCGTTACGGTCCTGATCATTCTCGGGGGAATCGGCTTCATGGTGCTCCATGAGGTCGCCAGGTCAACACGGCCAGGCTCGTCGCAGGGTCCTTACTGGAATCGCCTTTCCCTGCATTCCAGGCTCGTGATCACCATGACCTCGAGTCTTTTGGCATTAGGCACCGTCTTCTTCCTGTTGAGTGAATGGTCCAACGCCCTGGAAGGCCTGTCCTTGCCGGGGAAACTGCTTGCATCGTGGTTCCAGGCGGTCACACCCAGGACGGCGGGATTCAATACCCTCGATTACGCTTCCATGAACAACATCACTCTTCTTGGCACTCTTTTGTTCATGTTCATCGGCGCTTCCCCCGGTTCGACGGGGGGAGGAATCAAGACGACGACTATGGGGGTATTTCTCGCGTTGACCCGGAGCCGTCTTTCGGGAATGGACAACGTGCATGCCTTTAAAAGATCCATTTCTCCGGAGACGATCAACCGAGCTTTCGGTATATTTGTACTGTCGGTGGTGATCGTTCTGACCGGAACGGCAGGGCTGGTCATCACCGAGGCGGGGACCGTGCCCCACGACGCAACGCGCGGACTGTTCCTGGAGCTTCTGTTCGAATCGGTTTCGGCCTTCGGCACGGTGGGTCTGAGCATGGGGGTTACGTCGCAGCTGTCGCCGTGGGGGAAATTCATGCTGGTCATCCTGATGTTCACCGGGAGGCTCGGCCCGCTGGTGATCGCCATGGCCATACAGCCTCCCCGCGGGAAGGGGAAATTTCTTTATGCGGAAGAACGTATCATGATCGGATGAGGTAAGCCAATGCGTCAAATCGCCGTGATAGGGCTCGGCAATTTCGGTTACTATCTTGGAAAGGAACTCTACAGAAGAGGCTTCGACGTGATTGGCCTCGACATCCAGCAGGAGCTTGTGCAGCGTGTGAGGAGTGAAATCAGCCAGGCCATCATCGCGGATTCGACCGAAAAGGAGACCCTTCATACCCTCGGTATCGCCCAGGCGGACCTCGCGGTGGTCACCATCGGCACCAACATGCTGGCAAGCATCCTGACCACCTTCCACCTCAAGGAACTCGGCGTAAAACGGGTCTATGCCAAGGCGCTCAGCGAGGAACACGGGCAGATACTCGAACGCATCGGAGCCGATGAGATTCTTTTTCCTGAAAAGGACCTGGCCTTGAGCCTTGCCGGACGGATCGAAAATCCCAATATGCTCCAGTATCTTCCTTCCATCAAGGATTACGGAATTTTTGAACTGGACCATATCGAAAGCCTCCAGGGGAAGAATCTCCGGGAACTGGACCTGATCAACCGGTTCAACATCCAGGTCATTGCCATCCGCGATTCCAGGGACAACCGTTTGACCTTTATTCCCAAGGCCGACTATGTGATTTGCCAGGAAGACGTGCTGGTCCTTCTGTGTTCGAACAAGTCCATGCAGCGCTTTCTCATGGCCCTGCGGGGATAGAGCCGGAACAGTCGGCCGCAGAGTGGGGATTCTTGTATCTTGACCATTTGGAACGGAGCGCATAACCTTGAATGTGTTCCGGAAATTCACAGCAAAACCGGTGCGGTCCGGTAAGGGAATGATCATTCAATGAAAGTCGTTGCCATTGTCGGCAGACCCAACGTGGGCAAATCAACTCTTTTCAACAGGATCGGCAGGAGAAACCGGGCACTGGTGGACGATCTGCCTGGAGTCACCCGCGACAGGAACTATGCCCGGATCAACTGGGAGGGCAGGCCTTTCGTCCTGGTCGATACGGGCGGGTTCATCAGCACAGACAGTTCGTTTATCGAGGAGAAGACGAGGGAGCAGATACTTCTGGCCCTGGACGAGGCCGACCTGCTGCTCTTTGTGACCGATGCAAAGGTCGGGCTGCACCCGGAAGACATGGTTCTGGCGGATCTGCTGCGCCGTTCTTCGAAGCCCGTGTTCCACGTGGTGAACAAAGTGGACGGCCCGGAACAGTTCGGCAACATCTCGGAATTCTACGAACTGGGATTCGACCGGATATACTCCGTCAGTTCCGCTCACGGCCTCGGCGTGTCTGAACTCCTTTCCGACGTCGCCGCGGACATTCCCGCCGCGGACGCAGAATCCGGCCAAGAACCCGAAGTCGACGAGATCAGGATCGCCATCGTCGGGCGCCCCAACGTGGGAAAGTCTACGCTCGTCAACCGCATCCTGGGATCGCATCGAGTCATCGTCAGCCCGGTGCCGGGCACCACCCGCGATTCCGTGGATTCAGCTTTTCAAAGGCAGGGCCGCCGCTACGTGCTCATCGACACTGCGGGCATACGCCGCAAGGGCAGGACCAAGGAAAAGCTCGAAAAGATCAGCATCATCCGGGCACTTCAGAGTGTCGAACGCAGCCATGTGGCCATTATCGTCCTCGACGCCGTGGAAGGAATCACCGACCAGGATCTCCACATAGCCGGTTATATCCAGGAACGTTCGCGTGCCTGCATCATCGGCGTCAACAAGTGGGATGCCGTGGAAAGCGATGCCAGGCTCACCAGGCGGCTGCTCGACGAAGTGCGCGGTCGCTTCCGGTTCTTTCCGTTCGCTCCCGTCCTGACCTTCTCCGCGGCGACGGGAAAGCGTGTGTCAAGAATCCTTCCGACGGTTCTCGAAGTCTTCGCCCAATACAATCAGCGCATAACCACGGGAGTCGTCAATCGCGCCCTCGAACACGCAGTGGCAAAACACGAACCGCCCTACGCCGGCACTCGCAGGCTTAAATTCTACTACGCGACACAGGCATCCACCCGGCCGCCGACTTTCGTTCTTTTCTGCAATTACCCGGATTCGATCCATTTTTCCTACGAGCGCTACCTGGTAAACAGCTTCAGAGAGGAATTCGGCCTGACCAGGACACCCATCCGCCTCGTCTTTCGGGGACGGCAGAGAGGAGAAAAATGAAAGTCAGGGCTTACCCTTCCTTTACCGACCGGAAGAACAAGTTGAGGCTGCTCATGGTGGGCGTCCCGATACTGCTGCTGGCTCTTGTTGTGTCCTATCTGCTGTTCGGCGGTTCCCCTGACCGGTCTGCTACCCTGGAAGAGAAGCTCGACACGGTTCAGCCTTCCCCCGGCCAGCCCCGGGTCGCGGTCATTGTGCCTCTTTCCGGGCTGTTCGCTGAGGACGGTGAAATGTTCCGTAAAGGAATAGAGACGGCCCTCGGGGAAACCGACCAGTCCGGGGCATCCGTGAACTTTTCGTTTCACGACGGGAACAGGCCGACTCCCGACTTGCTCGAACTGGTCAGGGAACTGGCGGCAAACCGGGAAACAGTGCTCGTTGTCGCCCACCTTCCTGTTTCTCAGCTCACGGAGATCGTTCCATTGTGTTCCAGGGCGAACCTCGTCGTCCTGGTCCCGGCCGGATCGCACCAGAAACTCGCCGGCCAAGCAGGCATACTGTCCTTTGTTCCTCCGGACCGGGAAGACGGCCTGGCCGCCGCGCGAACGTTGAAACAGGCGGCCGCCGGCAAGGGAGTCTGCATCGTTTCTGAAGAGAGTGCATACGGCAGGCTGCTCGCCGAGGCCTTCAAGGAGGGAGCCGCGCTGGAAGAGCTTGAATTCCAGCATGCTGCTCATGAGGAGGATAACACCCGAACCGAGGAGGGAATGAAGGGGACTCCAGTCCTCACGGATTGCCGGGGAATCTTTCTTGCCGGTTCCCCCTTATGGGGAATCTCCATGGTTCGCGGCCTTTGCGAGAGTGGATTCAAGGGGCAGGTGGTTCTTCCGCGGACCTTCACACGCGAGTTCCTGGACGATCTCCCGTGCAACCCCGAGGGAGGGTTTATCGTGCTGAGGCCCTTCGTGTTCGACCCGGAGAAAAACGAGAAAGCGAAGGCATTTCGTTCGTTCTTCCTGCGGAACGTCCTGCGCGAACCCGATGAACTGGCTGCGCTGGGCTCTGACACGGCTTGCTGGGTAAACAGCGCAATGGCGGGCGGCTCGATTTCCAGAAAAAATGTGAGGCAGTCCCTTGTCGGAAAACTCACCCGGGAAGAACCCATGACCGGATCGATCGGAACCGTCTGGTTCGATGAAGGGGGCCGAGCACAACGGTCCGTACAGGCGACCGTCTACCGGGAAGGCAGATTCAGAAGCATCGAGGGGCGATGATCACTCGCCGAAAGGCCGGCCTGCGATGCAGCACGCCGGGGCCGAGGCATCCGCTGTCTGCAGTTCTCTGCGCAGATTCCGGGCAAGAGACCGCACCGTCTGTGCCTCGTCCACGCGGCCACGCCGCAGACACCCGATTCCATAAATGTGCGATTTCTTCTCTATTACGCTCAGAACCAGTTCCTGCTGGTCTCTGTTCAGCGTCTCCCTTCCGAGAAGCCCGGCGAGCGACCTTATCCGGTAGCGGTCCAGGGCGGGAGTGCTTGCTGAAAGCTGGTCCGCGTGACCTCCCCGCTTGATGGTCAGAGCCTCCCGAAGCAGACCGATGGGGTATCGCAGGCCGATGCGCAGCCACATATCGTAATCCTCGCAGGCGGGGAGGCTCTCGTCGAACAACCCCACATCGAGAAAGATATCCCTGTGGATCATGACAGCCGACGGACTGACCAGGCAGCGTTCCAGCATGTCGGCGAAGCAGTGTCCGTCCGGTTTTTTGTGGTGTTTTTTAGGATTGACGCGGCGGCCGTTTCTCACCCAGATTTCCTCCGTCTGGCAGATCCCGAACTCCGGGTGGACGGACAGAAAACTCGACTGGGCCGATAGTTTTCGAGGCAGCCACAGGTCGTCCGAATCGAGAAGCGCGATCCAGTCGCCCTTTGCATTGCGGATTCCCGTATTGCGCGCGGAACTCACACCGGCGTTTTCCTGGCGGTAAACGGTGATTCGGTCTCCAAAATCTCGGAGCACCTCGCCGGTATCGTCCGTAGATCCGTCATCCACCACGATCACCTCCATGTCAACATTCACCTGGGCCAATGCGGAAGCTACGGCTTCCTTGACGAAGGCGCTGCGGTTGAAGGTCGGGATCACCACACTGATCATGGCCGAGTCGATCCGGGAAAAGGCTTCGGCCGGCCCCGGCAGGCCGGGCGAACGTCTATACCAGGGTTTCAAAGATATGGAAAAGGAATACCGGATACCCTTATCCGTTCAACAGGTTCCAGAGCAGGGCCAGGACCCCGGCTCCCATGACTATGCCCTCGATGCGCGTTTCAAAGACAGGATCTTCCTTCAGACGGGTCTGAAACGCTCTCTTGAGGCTCCACCCGTAAAGAACAATAAAGGGGAGAAGCAGGTACGCGAAATACGAAGCAACTCCGCCGATGGGTCCCAGCAGAAGAGAAAAGACGAGAAGCCCGAAAAAGCCGAGGGCATACCTGGCTGCCCGGGTTTCACCCACGAGAACGACCAGGGTTTCCCTGCCTACCAGGCGATCTCCCTGAACAGCGAGCAGATCGAGCAGCGAAGTCCTGATGAGTACAAGGAGGAACACAACCCAGAAGGCGAACACCAGTCGGCCGAAGAATTGCCCGAATTCGTGCAGGTGAGGGAGCAGAACGGTGACCGATGCCCATGCGATCGGGATAAAGAACGTCTTGGATGTGGGTATGTCCTTCAGCTTATAGACGGACAGGCGGCGGCACCAGCGGGGGATGGCCAGGGGAACCGTATAGATGATCCCCAGCAGGACCAGGAGGAGCAGGGTCAGAAAGGTCGGTAAGCCGCTGCCGGCGGCAATGGCGAGGGCCGAGATCACGGCGACGGCACTCACGGCCGTAAAGGCGGGTTTCCATTTCTTGTAGAACGCGGCCCGGGGCGGGTCGTTCAGGTGGATGGCGTTGCGGTCGAGGTAGATGTTGAGGGAGTGCATGGAGAATGCATAAAAGGCGGCCATGAGGCTGCAGCCGAAGGCTCCGGAAAGGTCCGTCAGTGCATCGACGAAGACGGCCAGAAGCGCGGCCCCCAGTGCGACGTAGACGTTTCCGTAGACCAGCAGTTCCAGGATGCGCTTTCTCGTGTATGTTCTGCCGGACCTCTCGGGCCGTATGGATTCGAGGAACTGCACCACATTGCGGATGATCCAGCTGGGCGTCGATGCCCCCGCGGAAACACCCACACTCGAATAGCGTGCGAGTTCCTGGGCGTTGAGATCCTGTTCGGTTTCCACGTGGTAGGTGGGTACGGCGCACTCCCGGGCCACTTCGGCAAGGCGCATGGTGTTGCCGCTGTGTGAACCTCCCACGATGATCATCGCATCCACCTGGGAGCACATCTCCCGGACTTCCGTCTGCCGCTGATGAGTCGAGTCGCAGATGGTGTTTCTCACCTTCCCGTTCGGATATTTCTTGAGGAATTGTTCCTGAATATCGCGAAAGATTTCTTCATTCTGAGTGGTCTGAGCAACGAGCAGGACCTTTTGCCAGTCGCCGGGAAGATCGTTCACTTGTGCCGGCCGGTTGATGACCACCCCCCTGCCCTCGGTATAACCCATGAGTCCGATGACTTCGGCGTGATCTTCGTCCCCCACGATCACCGTATGGTACCCCCGCCGGGCATGGCTCTTGATCGCCGCCTGGACCTTGGCCACTCTCCTGCACGTGGCATCCAGCAGGGTGGCTCCCACCTTGTGCAGGTGTTGGCGTTCCTGAGGGGGTATCCCATGAGCGCGGATGACCACCTTCCTGCCCGCACAGTTTTCGATCCTGTTTTCTTCCCTGATGCCTTTCTGTTCCAGCATGGCCAGAACCTGCCGATTATGGATGAGGGGGCCGTACGTGCAGATTCTCTCCCCGTCCTCCCGCTTCTCGATAGCCTCCATGGTCACTTCCAGGGCGTCCTTCACCCCTTTGCAGAAACCGGCCGTCCTGGCCACAATGACTCGCATCGATTCTCAACCTCGCCCGCTTCAGTTGTTCAGATATTCAATCCCCGGGACCTTGCACGGCAGGAACTCCACATCTTTTTCCATCAGTTCCTCGACCCATTCATCGAACATGCCGAGCAATCGCCCCGGCTCCTCCACCCGGCTGATGCGATACCTGAAATCGGTGGAATTCGGACATCCCTTCGAATACCAGATCAGCAGCTTTCTCAGGTGCCCGACGGCCCGGGGTTTCCTTTCGATAAATGCCCCGATATGCTCGTGCACCGTGTCCACGAAGTCCCTCCAGCCCGGCATCCCCCCTCCGTTGCCCACGTATCCCCACCTCGATGCGATGGCGCCGAGGAGCCACGGGTTGCCCTGACTGGCCCTCCCTATCATGACGGCATCGCAGCCGGTTTCTTCGATCATCCGGTCCGCATGCGACGGACTGGTGACATCGCCGTTTCCAATGACGGGAATGCCGACCGCGTCCTTGACCCTGCGTATCCAGGACCAGTCGGCCCGGCCGGAATACATCTGCACGGCTGTGCGGCCATGAATCGAAACGGCGTCGGCGCCGGCGGAGGCCAGCATGCGCACGAGATCGATCATTCCCGTGGACCGGTGGTCCCAGCCAACCCTCAACTTCACCGTTACCGGGATCTTCACCGCTCTCCTGACCTCGTCCACGATGCCGGCCAGGACATCCGGAGTCTTCAGCAGACTCGCCCCGGCCCCCTGTCGTACGACCTTCTTTACGGGGCAACCCGCATTGATGTCCACCAGGAACGCCCCCCCCGCCTCGACTCTTCGCGCCGCTTCAGCCATGCCCGCGGCATCGCGGCCGAAGAGCTGCACAGCCGTGGGAACCTGCGAAAGAGGATCCGGCGCACAAAGATCCCAGGAGGGACGCTGGTCCCTCAGTATCCCCTGGACACTCACCATTTCGGTTGTCACCAGCCCGACGCCGTACCTCGACATCACGCGGCGGTACAACATGTCCGTAACCCCTGCCATGGGGGCAAGGACGAGAGGCGGAAAGATGCAGGCGTTGCCTATTCTAAGAGGTGGGACCTTCCGTTCGATCTTCATCTGATTCCCGTGAGTTACTCGACACCTTCGCACTGCAACGACCGGGCATGCCTCCAATGCGGAACGGAAACCCCGATCCTCCGCCCGGATATGCTCCACCAGCGAATGAAAAGCCCGGCGCCGCCGCCAGCCCGAAGAACACAGTACGCCGGGCTGATCCATCTTAGCAACTTCGCGGTTCGTTGACAACAGCGGCACAGACAACACAGCACCCCAGGCACAGTCTTCCGGCAACGGACGGACCGAACAGTTCCGGCATCTTCTCACAAACGAGCACCTCCGGTGCTTTTCACGCAAAAAATCGATGGTTTCCCAACGTCATTCGCCATCACAACTCGTTCGGTATCACACCGTCATGCCCTCGAATATCACAACGTCATTCAGTCCAATACAACAGCTGACTGCAACCGGTGAATTCGAGCTTCAAGGCTGCGATGGCCGGCCGGTGGGTCATCGGGATACTCTGGACCATTTCAGCCTTTTGCAGCCTTTCCTTGTTCCCAGGCATCTCACCCTGCCCGGGCGAAGCGCCTTATTGTTCGCCTTTCTCTCCAGGGGAGCTTCGCTGTCCGGCTTCCTTCTTGACGTGTGTGAAAAAAGAATCAGCAAGGCCATCTTTTGATTGACATCCTCCCCGGCAATTACCGACAATCGAGTGGTCACTGTGCCGGGGTTTAGCCGGCGTGATTCCCGGATTCCGGACCGTCGATTCATGCTCTTCGCACCGGCCGCCGGGTAAACGACTGTTCTGAATCGGGCTCCCTCTCCGGGAAACCACGGCCCGGAACACAACCCGCAGCTGCTCGACCCCGGCCGGAACTGGTTCCCCCCTCCCTCCTTTGCCGACGAGGTGACCGTCATGGCCGTGTTTCCTCAGTTCGAACGAATCACCTGGTTCGACGACTGTTTGAGGCGCCGCAGGTACCCCAACGCATCCCACCTTGCTCAACGATTTGAAATCTCCCACAAGACCGCTCAGCGCGATATTTGCCTCCTGCGCGACCGGATGAGCGCCCCCATCGCCTACGACCACTCCCGCAGGGGCTATTACTACACCGACGATACCTTCTTTCTCCCCCGCCTGCCCGCGACGCAGGAGGAAATGCTGGCCGTTCTCGTCGCCCGCCGCCTGCTCTCGCGTTCCGCCGGCGGATTCATCGGCGATGCCTTCCGAGGCCTGTGCATGAAGCTGCTGGATTCCATCACGGCGCTCGGACTGGACGAAGCCCGCCTCGACGAAGCCTTTTCATCCTACTGGCACGGCTACAGTCCGTCCCGCGAAGGGATCTTCAGGACAATGGTCGAAGCCCTGATCCAGCGCCGCACGGTTCGAATGGAATACTCTTCGCCGGGGTCGACGGAAAGCACCCGGCGTGTCGTCGAACCTCACCACCTCCAGCATTATATGGCCTCGTGGGTCCTCATCGCCTACTGCCGCCTGCGTGAAGACTGGCGCAAGTTCTACCTGTCTCGAATCGACGGGCTCGATATCCTTTCCGAAACCTTCGAAACACGCCCGCGCGCGCAATGGGCGCCTCACGTGGAAGGCGCGTTCGGCATTTTTCAGGGGGCCGCCACCCTCCCCGTCACCCTGCGCTTCACGCCGTTCCGGGCCCGCTGGGTCCGCGAACAGGTCTGGCACCCGTCCCAGGAGGTCAGGGCAACAGACGACGGCGGCCTTGAACTCACCTTTCCCGTCGCCGATTTCCGGGAAGTCCGAATGATGATTCTCCAGTTCGGCGCCGACGTTCGGGTGATCGAGCCCGAGGCGCTGAGAAACGAAATCGAGCGGGAAATCGACCGGATGCAGGACCTGTACCGCACGATGCAGTCATCGTGATACGGCCTGCCGGAACCGGGACCGCCCACGGGGCGCGGGTGCCCCGCCCCGGGAGATGGCATTTGCAGGCGCATCGAAGGGAAACATGCGCGCAAGCTCCTGCGGCAGGGAACGACCAGGGAAAGCGATTTTGCAGAAAGGTGTTTTTGATCGCGGCGCAAATTTTTTGCAAGGTGGGTCGTCGGATGTCCCAGTGGCGGGAGTATGAGTATTCTGGCGGGCACTTCGTTCGGGTACTTTATCGGGGACTTTTTGCATTGAGCACTTTCCGGCTCGTGTGATGAGTGATTTTGAGAAGCTCGGGGATGACCGCGGATTTTCTCTAAACATTAGAATTCAGCATTAGTGACAGGTGTAGATGGATACCAAGTTAGCAAAGCTCTGGGCGAAAACAGGCCGGAATGGTGAGTTTCGATGGCATCCTCTCATACTCCACATGCTGGATGTGGCCGCGAGCGCGGAGGCAATCCTGATGCGTGAACCTGAGTCGACCCGCAGACGGATCGCAGCCTGCCTGGGATTGGAATGGGAGGATGCACGGCCATGGCTCATGATGGTGATGGCGAGCCATGATCTAGGCAAGGCATGTCCCGGTTTTAACCGCAAGTGGCAGGACGCTCCGGAGACCGGCCTTCGTACGCGCCGAAGTGTAAACACCGGAATCCATCATGCATATGTCAGTCAGATCGCGCTGGAGGAAAGCCTGCGGGCACGGGGTTGGCCTGCCAGTTTGGCAGAGCCGGTTGCTGACGCGGTGGGGTGCCACCACGGAAACCGGGCGACTCCATCGACCATCTACAGACTGGAAGGTGATGCCAGGGCGATCGGAGGGGAAGACTGGTCCGAAGCCCGCCGAAGCATTGTCCAGACCCTCGAGACCCACTTCAAGCCTTCACGGATACCCACCAGGCAGCAACTTTCAGGACCCGATTTCATACTGCTGTCCGGCCTGACAAGCTTTGCAGACTGGATCGGATCAAACGAAGCATGGTTCCCCTTCGGCAAGCCGGAAGATTGTGAGAACATCGCGGAATGGTTTCAAAAGAGCAGAGATCGTGCAGAACTTGCCCTGGACAGCATCGGGTGGGAGCCGAGAATTCCGCTGTGCGCGGAGCCCAAAACCTTTGAACAAGTTTTTGGATTTTCGCCACGCTCCCTTCAGCAGGCTGCAGCAGACATTCTTGCCATTATCAAAGAGCCTGCAGTCCTCCTGCTGGAAGCTCCCATGGGGGAGGGTAAAACCGAGGCTGCTTTCTTCGCTTGCCTCGAACTTCAGCGTCGTTTCGGGCATCGCGGCATGTACGTGGCTCTGCCCACCAAGGCAACTGGAAATGCCATGTTCATGCGGACCATGACTTTCCTGGGCGGGCTTGGAACGGGACGAAAACTGGATCTGCAACTGGCCCACGGAGCGGCAACGCTTAATGAAGCTTACCAGAATCTCCGCTTGTCGGGCATCCACGACATGACAACGGGCGGCGAAATCCGTGCAGGAGAATGGTTCACTCACAAAAAACGGGCACTCCTGTCGGAATACGGCGTTGGTACGGTGGACCAGGCGTTGCTGCCCATCTTGCCGGTGCGCCATAACTTCGTTCGTATGTGGGGTCTTTCCAACCGTGTGGTGGTTTTTGACGAGATCCACGCCTACGATGTGTACACAGGCACGCTGCTGGTCCATCTGCTGCGCTGGCTGCTGGCCCTGGGTTCTTCTGTGGTGCTTCTCTCGGCAACCCTTCCGCCCGCCATTCGGCGCAAACTGGCAGGTGTGGTGGAAGCCGAAATGCCAGAGCATGAAACTGCATACCCGCGCCTTACTGTTTTCCAGCACGGTGAGGTGGAGCAGAGACCCTTCGTGCCTGATGCCAGCCGTCGCCTGACACTGCGGATACGAGGAGTCCCGCCTCATCTCGACGGCATTTGCCCTGCAATTGAAAGTCATCTTGCCGGCGGTGGAATGGCACTTGCTCTGGTCAACACCGTACAGCGCGCCCAGGACCTCTACAAGCTCCTCCCCGAGGGTGATGCTCTTCGACACAGGGGCCGGCCTGTCGGCAAACGGCTGCCGGATGGCATGGAGGTATTTCTTTTCCATGCTCGATTTCCCGCAGACCTGAGGCAGCAGCGTGAGGATCGGATACTGGAGGTTTTTGGGAAAGGAGGCAGCCGCTGCGGGCGAAAGCTGCTCATAGCCACGCAGGTGGCGGAGCAGAGCCTGGATCTGGATTTTGATCTGCTGCTGACCGATCTCGCGCCCATCGACCTGCTGCTTCAGCGTGCCGGCCGTTTGTGGCGACATTCAAGATCATTCAGGCCGGCTGCCGAGCCGATTCTTCTTATTGCGGGCCTTACGGGAGATGAGCCACCATCTTTCCAAGATCCACTTTGGTGGGGACGCGTATACCGCGAGGACATCCTGCTGGAAACCTGGTGCCTCTTGCGGCAGAGGCAACAGCTGACTCTTCCTGACGACATCGATGCACTGGTACAGACAGTCTATGATGGACAGGTGGACATACCGGATTTTTTGAAGGAACGACATGAGAAGGCCTCCCTGACCGCACAGGGAGATGCCATTGCTTGCAGAGTGCAGGCCGATCAGGCGATCGTCGGTTTTCCCGATGACGAGTCCTGGAACGAACCTGCCAGATACATCCTTTACGACGAAGACGAAGCCGGACCGCATAGAACTCTCATGGCCCAGACCAGGCTTGGAGACGACTCGATCGTCGTCGTACCGCTGTGGCCGGCAGATGGATTTGACCCTGAAGTGACGCCCGACTTGAGACAGGCGAGGCGGCTTTATCTGCGCACCATCAGTCTTTCTCGCAAGGGCCTTATCCACAGGCTTCGAAACCTTGGGATTCCGGCCGGATGGAAGAAATCGGCGCTCTTGCGCAACTGTTTCCCGCTCGAACTCGATGCCCGGGGACGCTCGATAGTGGATGGGAGTGTAAACCTCACCGAAGATCTGGGCATTGTATACGATTCAAAGGAGGACCCATGAAGGAATTCAACCTGATCGATGAAAAATGGATTCCGGTTCGTCTGCCAGATGCAACGCGAGATGAACTGGGCATCCGGGACACCTTGCTGCGATCCGGGGAGATTGCAGCAGTCGAGGATCCATCACCGCTGGTAGTGGCGGGATTACACCGATTCCTGCTCGCGCTGCTCTACCGTGCACTCGAAGGTCCAACCGATATCCATCAAGCCAAGACCCTCTTCGAAACAGGCCTGCCGGTTGAGAAGATTACCTCTTACCTGGAGAAATGGCGGGATCGATTCTGGCTTTTTCATGAAACCTACCCGTTCGGACAGATTCCCTCGTTCACGCCAAAAACCTGGAGGGCATGGACGGTTCTGGCTGCCGAACACAACGCAGATAATGCCAAGGTGCTTTTCGATCATGTGGCCATCGAAGCCCCGGGGACGATTCAGCCGGGAGCCGCGGTCCGCTGGCTGCTGGCCACTCAGACCTTTTCGGTCAGCTGTGGGAAGAGTGAACTGTCGCACACCGGTACGGCCCCCTCCGCAACCGCCGTCCTGGTGCTCCCTCTCGGTCGCAATCTGATGGATACCCTGCTCTTTTCCCTCATCCCACAGAATCGCGAGGTCTGCTCCGCCGACCTGCCGATATGGGAAAGGCCTCCGGAATCGGTGGCAGACTTGAAGAGAGGTATTGAGCGTCCCATAAGCGGCCTTGCCGACAGGTACACATGGCGGGCTCGATCCATACTCCTCGGACCAAAAGGTCCGCTGGGGGTAGAGAGAGTGGCGTTTGCCTCCGGGGTCGGTACTTCTTCCGCTGAACACACCGACCCGATGCTCGGTTACAGGAACGACGACAAGAGAGGGCGACTGCCCATCCAGTTTCGAGACCGCGGGATCTGGCGTGACTTCGACTCCCTCCTGCCCGACCATTCAGGGCTTGCACCGCGCGTAATCGATCATGCGGCGATGTTGACCCGGTCAAACCGCGATCGTTTTCCAAGTTCCGTGATGATTCTCGGACAGGCAAACAGCAAAGCCAAGATCGAGTATTGGCGCATGGAACGGTTCACCCTCCCTGAAGCACTCGCCGGCGATCGCTCCGTTCGCAGTGAAATCCGGCAGTTGCTGGCAGACGCGGAGGAGGCGCAAAAATCTCTGTGGCTGGCCTGCAGATCGTTTGCAAGGAACCTGCTCGGCCGGGGGGATCGAGAGCCCGACAAGGAAGACATCAGAAAATTCACCTACCAGATGCCGATAAACGCCTGGTACTGGTCTGCACTGGAGTCCCGCTTTCATGAGATTCTAAGAGAATACACCCTCGATCGCGATCTCGACGATATTCGCTACACCTGGTTGACCTCCGTCAGAACGACCTTGAGCAAGGCATGGGCAAAACACAGTGCATCGGTTGCAACAGGAGATGCCTGGGCCATGCGTGCCCTGGTTAAGGCAGAAAGTCTTGTGTTTGGCAAGCTGAATGAACTGCAGGCCGAAATAAGGAAGCTCGAACCGGAAAGAACGGACAAGGAGATTCCATGACCGAATTCATTGATTGGCTGGAGAAAGTCAGCAAGAAGGACAGCAGGGTACGAGCTGTGCTCAGGCGAAGTCTTGCGTTTGACCCCGGGAGTTACCCTCCCGCCTTCCCTTACGTCGAACCTTTCGTAAAAGACGAGGACAATTCCTGGAGGAGGAGAATGTTTTACCTGGTAGCCGGCCTTTGGGCGTCACACTGGCGGGAAGGACGGACAGGAAAACCGATATCCATCGCAAGAGCATGTGCGAGGCATCAATCCTCAGGCAACTCAACCAGCACTGAACGTCGCTTCATCTCCCTGCTGGATGCGGATAGCGACCAGCTGCCGCACCGCCTCCGACAGATCGTTACCCTGCTCAAAGAGCAGCCTGTCGATTTTGGAAAGGTCTTGGAGGGGCTCCTCTACTGGAACAGCGGACTTAAGTCGACACAGATCAATTGGGCTCGAGAATACTATCGGGATCTTGAAAACCGGACAGGGACTGAACCTTTCGCAAATCAGGAGAACAGCCAATGAGGACAATCGTCGAGATTCATGCTCTGCAAAACTTCGCTCCGTCCAACCTGAACCGTGACGATACCGGTGCTCCCAAGGATGCGTTTTTCGGAGGCACCCGTCGGGCTCGCGTCTCCAGCCAGTGCCTTAAGCGTGCAGTCAGACGGCACTTCTCCGAATTGGTGCAGGGGAATATTCTTTCGGCAGCCGATATTGCCTGCCGTACCAAACGGCTCATCGATATGCTCGCCGGCCTGCTGGTCGAAAAGGGGCGGCCTTTTGATGAAGCGACAGAAAAAGCGCGGCTGGCGCTGGCGTCGGTGAAACTTTCTGTAAAGGATGACGGGAAAAGCGAGTACCTGCTGTTTCTGGGACAGCGCGAAATTTCCGACATGGCACGCGTCATCCATGAGAAGTGGGATTCCATTGCTCCAGTCGATTCGACTCCCTCCAATGAGAAAAAAACCGGAAAAGCCAAGAAACAGGCCGCAAGAAGCGCCGATCCGGAGTTGAAGGAGGCCATCGAAAAGATATTGGACGGAGGAAAAGCACTGGACGTGGCGCTCTTTGGGCGCATGCTGGCTGACATGCCCGAAAAAAGCCAGAACGCTTCCTGCCAGGTCGCCCATGCCATTTCGACTCATACCGCCCATCGGGAATTTGATTTCTACACGGCCGTGGACGATCTCAAACCCGAGGATACAGCTGGAGCGGATATGATGGGCACAGTGGAGTTCAACTCGGCCTGTTTTTACCGCTATGCGGTAGTGGACTGGGAAAAGCTGGTGGAAAATCTTCAGCAGGACAAGGAACTTGCGGTCAAAGGTCTGCGAGCCTTCCTGGAAGGGTTCGTCGTGGCCGAGCCAACCGGAAAACAGAACACATTCGCTGCGCACAATCCCCCGGAGTTTGTCGCGGTATGCGTGCGCCGCAACGTTGCACCACGGAATCTGGCCAATGCCTTTGAGACGGCCGTTCGACCAGGAAGGGACGAATCGCTTACAAAGAAGTCTGCAGAAAGACTGGTCAGGAAAGCCGCAGATCTCGACCGTGCCTATGGAGGCGGGCAGGAAGCCTTTGTTCTCAGTCTTGTGGATACCGACTTGGATGGATTCGGGGCGCCGCTTCCGACGTTAAACGATGTTCTTGACAGGGTCGTTTCTGCCGTACAGGAGTAGATCATGCCCACCCTGCTTATGCGCCTGGTGGGCCCCATCCAATCATGGGGAACCAGCAGCCGTTTCGATCAAAGAGACACGGGTAAGGAGCCGAGCAAATCCGGTGTGATCGGACTTGTGGGCGCAGCTCTTGGCATCGACCGCGAGAACTGGACGGACCTTGAACCCCTGACATTACTTGCCATGGGGGTCCGACACGATCGTCCCGGCATACCCAGGCGGGACTATCAGACAGCACAACGCATCATCTCCGCAGACCGTTCAAAGATCCACGACACCGCCGTGACCACACGCGATTATCTTGCCGATGCCGCCTTTCTCGTTGGCCTTGAAGGAAGAGATATCGGGATTCTAAAGCGTATTCACGCCGCCCTGTTTGACCCGGTCTGGCCGCCTGCCCTGGGTCGAAAGTCATATGTGCCATCCGAACCGGTCTGGATGGAGGACGCACTGCAGGATATGCCACTCATGCTTGCTTTAAGCCACCACGGATGGATCTCCTCTCTGCGCCAGGGAGAAGAAATGCCCCGGGAACTGCTGGTTTCTTTTGAGTCCAGGGACGGTTCCGGCATACTCAGAATGGATCAGCCGCTCTCGTCGTTTGCCATTCGACGTTTTGGGGCTCGTTTCGTACGCTCTGAGTGGATTCCGTTCCCTGACAGGGGGTGAAACCATGTTATTGCATCGGATCCATTTGAACTTGCGCTCTCGCGAGGCCAGGCGCGATCTGGCCGATCCCTACCAGCTTCACTGCACTTTGTGCCGGGCGTTCTCCTCACCTGGCAGCAGATGCCCTGAAAATGAATTCCTGTGGAGACTTGAACCCGAACATGCAACATCCGGGCAGCCACGCATCCTGGTGCAAAGCCGGTCGATCCCGGACTGGAACGCTGTGGGCGTGGAAGGTTACCTGGCAAAGGCGGATCCGCCAATCGATCTTGTGAAACGACTGCGGCTGGCCGAAGTCAAGGACGGACAGAGGTATCGTTTCAGATTGCGCGCCAACCCCTGTGTAACCCGAAACGGCAAGCGCATGGGACTTATGCACTTGGAGGATCAGGAAGCGTGGATTGCTCGTAAGGGAAAGCAACACGGTTTCTTTCTTCCCCGCGTCTTGTCTCTTGATCTGCTGGAACCCCGACAGGAGCGCATCGATGTGCGGGTGTCCGGGGAGCGGATGCTTCGAGGAATGCAGCACTCCGGCAATGAAATCCGGATATTTTCGGTGCTCTACGATGGGATTCTGACCGTGACCGAACCGGCAAGGTTCCTGGGCGCCATGAAAACCGGTATCGGCCACGGCAAGGCAATGGGTCTGGGTCTCCTATCGGTTGCACCGACCTTTTGAGACCCTCCCTGCATCACGTGGACTCCACTTCCTGAGGCAGTGAGGCATTTCTGACAACCAAGGACGGACATTTATGCATCAACCCGTACTTCCACCAGTAAAACCCATTGCCATTAAGGACCGGATTTCGGTGCTCTTCGTGGAAAAAGGCAACCTCGATGTGTTGGACGGGGCGTTTGTTGTCGTCGACAGGAACGGAGTACGCACTCACATTCCCGTCGGAGGAGTCGCCTGCCTGATGCTCGAACCCGGAACCAGGGTTTCGCATGCCGCCGTGACATTGGCGTCTCGGGTGGGTTGCCTTCTGGTTTGGGTCGGCGAGGGAGGGGTAAGGCTGTATGCGTCTGGACAACCGGGGGGAGCACGGGCCGATCGCCTCCTTTACCAGGCAAAGCTTGCAATGGATGACGCGGCAAGGCTCAAAGTCGTTCGAAAGATGTATTCACTGCGTTTCAAGGAAGAGGCTCCGGCGCGCCGCAGCGTCGAACAGTTGCGCGGAATTGAAGGAGCCAGAGTTCGAAAAATGTATGAACTCCTGGCCCGGCAGTACGGCGTCCCATGGAAACACCGAGACTACGACCCCACGAAATGGGGGAGTGGGGATCTTCCCAACCGGTGTCTTTCTGCTGCCACAGCATGCCTCTATGGCATTACAGAGGCTGCAGTTCTTGCGGCTGGATACGCCCCGGCAATCGGCTTCATTCACACCGGGAAGCCTCAGTCTTTTGTTTACGATATCGGAGACATATTCAAGTTTGACACAGTGGTGCCCGCAGCATTCCGAATCGCGGCTGGAAAACCGCTCGACCCGGAACGGGAAGTTCGACTGGCCTGTCGCGATGCTTTCCGCCAGTCACGTTTTCTGGACCGGATCATTCCAACCATTGAAGATGTCCTGGCTGCGGGAGAGATACCTCGACCTGTACCTCCTGCAGAATCCGTGGGCCCCGCCATACCCAACAAGGAGAGCATCGGCAATGCTGGTCATCGTGGTTGAAAACGCACCAGCCCGTTTGCGCGGCAGACTGGCCGTCTGGCTGTTGGAAATCCGAGCGGGCGTTTACGTTGGACATTATTCGCGTCGAGTGCGAGAAATGCTTTGGAACACCGTAACGGAAGGCATCGAAGAGGGCAATGCCGTCATTGTTTGGACGACAAACACGGAATCCGGCTTCGACTTCTTGACACTCGGAACCAATCGGAGGATTCCAGTCGACATGGGTGGCATTAAACTGGTGAGCTTCCTGCCAGAGAAAGAAGACTTGTAGAGTTGTGAAAGCTGATTTTCGATGCAAATAAGCGGTGGAATTTTGAGCTCTCTAATTTAAACGAAATTTCAATTGGATAGGATTGGTGTGTTCCCCACATGCGTGGGGATGAACCGCCAGCAACGCCAGGTCCGTGGCGTCGGTCACGGTGTTCCCCACATGCGTGGGGATGAACCGGAATCCTGACTGTCCTCATCCAACCCGATCCTGTGTTCCCCACATGCGTGGGGATGAACCGCCCGCTCGGAGCTGGATATCCTCGGTGCGCATGTGTTCCCCACATGCGTGGGGATGAACCGTGAACTGGGGAGACTTCGACGAACAGGGTCCGGTGTTCCCCACATGCGTGGGGATGAACCGGTCTGGGCCAATGGCTCGTTCCACGCCGTCCAGTGTTCCCCACATGCGTGGGGATGAACCGGAATCCCGCCACGCGCGAGATGTTCGAGTATGGTGTTCCCCACATGCGTGGGGATGAACCGTCGTCTCGCCCTGCTTGACCTCGCTCACGTTCGTGTTCCCCACATGCGTGGGGATGAACCGGCTTCGAATGCGAAGATTCAGACAACTGGACCGTGTTCCCCACATGCGTGGGGATGAACCGGGTTGATGGTTGATGGGGAATAAAACGGAGTGGTGTTCCCCACATGCGTGGGGATGAACCGTAGTCCCAGAAAAGGCTCATGGCTCACTCGCCGTGTTCCCCACATGCGTGGGGATGAACCGCGCGGTGTGGAGCTGAGCCGGCCGGATCTCCGGTGTTCCCCACATGCGTGGGGATGAACCGGTCCCCGGCCAAGCGGCGGCGAGCCATATCCCGTGTTCCCCACATGCGTGGGGATGAACCGTTGACTTTGCCGGAAATCCCCATGGCGGTGTAGTGTTCCCCACATGCGTGGGGATGAACCGCGCAGCGGACGATCCAGCTTCCTGGAGGCGGGGTGTTCCCCACATGCGTGGGGATGAACCGCCCGACTGATATCCCGCCAGTGCCGGACGAGTGTGTTCCCCACATGCGTGGGGATGAACCGGAACAGGCCGTTTTCGGGTCTCTCGGCCTCAAGTGTTCCCCACATGCGTGGGGATGAACCGGTCACGCAGTTAACCGAGGACTACACCGCCATGTGTTCCCCACATGCGTGGGGATGAACCGCCCATGTCATATCCCGGGAGAGTTCCTCCGGGGTGTTCCCCACATGCGTGGGGATGAACCGTTGGGTGAAGTTGCCGAAAATTCAAGGTTATAGTGTTCCCCACATGCGTGGGGATGAACCGATCACGCTCGTGGCACCGTCGGTCCGGATAATGTGTTCCCCACATGCGTGGGGATGAACCGCCGAGTAGAGGCTCCGCCTGCTTACAGGCACCGTGTTCCCCACATGCGTGGGGATGAACCGTCCCATGGAGATAACGAGATTGAGATACTGCGGTGTTCCCCACATGCGTGGGGATGAACCGAAGCCCCAAACCCCGTCGAGCGATCTGGACTGGTGTTCCCCACATGCGTGGGGATGAACCGGTGGAGGCTGCGGGAATGGCCGAAATCAAGGCGTGTTCCCCACATGCGTGGGGATGAACCGAATCTATATTGACCGGTTCTGTAGGTTCCAGAGTGTTCCCCACATGCGTGGGGATGAACCGCCCCAGTTCCGAGGTCTTCCAGGTGTCCCAACGTGTTCCCCACATGCGTGGGGATGAACCGCTCCGTCCCGGCGATGGGTGAAACCGGTTGAGGTGTTCCCCACATGCGTGGGGATGAACCGGTGGCCGAGGTGACCGGCATCAGCCAGGACCTGTGTTCCCCACATGCGTGGGGATGAACCGGGCCAGAAGGCCGCCTCGTTTTGGATCGACCAGTGTTCCCCACATGCGTGGGGATGAACCGTAGTAGTCCTTGACGAGCCCGCCTCCGGCCAGGTGTTCCCCACATGCGTGGGGATGAACCGATGAATCTTATCTCCCTTTCTCAGGGGGATTAGTGTTCCCCACATGCGTGGGGATGAACCGTGGTTCAGAAACGGGCTCAACCACGCCATAGCGTGTTCCCCACATGCGTGGGGATGAACCGGCCCTCGTTCGCGTCAGGTTCGAGGATCAGGGGTGTTCCCCACATGCGTGGGGATGAACCGGCCGCTGATCTTTTTCGCCAGGTTGGCGACATGTGTTCCCCACATGCGTGGGGATGAACCGCAAATAAATGATCGTCGATCAGTTCGGCAAACGTGTTCCCCACATGCGTGGGGATGAACCGTGCGTCGGGACAATACCCAGCGGCACTCCCTCGTGTTCCCCACATGCGTGGGGATGAACCGTTCAATGGCGAAATTGATCGTCGATGCGGCCGGTGTTCCCCACATGCGTGGGGATGAACCGACGCCTGAAAGCAACAAGGCCTGGGCATTCCAGTGTTCCCCACATGCGTGGGGATGAACCGGCATGGTCGGAGCAGCCAATCTGCCCGGTCATGTGTTCCCCACATGCGTGGGGATGAACCGATTAGGCACTATGTGCGCTATGTGGACGATATGTGTTCCCCACATGCGTGGGGATGAACCGGACATTGGCAATTCTGTGGAGAACCGGGAGCGGTGTTCCCCACATGCGTGGGGATGAACCGTCCGCGAAAGAGATTGAAGGGGTCCCGGGACTGTGTTCCCCACATGCGTGGGGATGAACCGAGCGCTACAGAGATCGAGGTGTCGACAGGTAGGTGTTCCCCACATGCGTGGGGATGAACCGAAATTTTCATGCTATTGTTCGTCGATGCCTGGGTGTTCCCCACATGCGTGGGGATGAACCGGCGCTGTCGACGGGTTCTCACTCGGATCGGGGGTGTTCCCCACATGCGTGGGGATGAACCGGGCGCGGCGAGGAGTAACGGATGAGAGTCAGAGTGTTCCCCACATGCGTGGGGATGAACCGGTATGGGCCGAAGGATATGCTCTGAAAGATCCGTGTTCCCCACATGCGTGGGGATGAACCGTCAGCCCGGGCGGGATATTCATCCCGGCGGCCGTGTTCCCCACATGCGTGGGGATGAACCTGCGGCAGCGAATCGGCATGCTGCTGTTCGGCAGATAGGTGGGGCCGGTCAGGCGTCGCGGCATCCTGCGGCACGATCGATCAATACCAGGCCGCGACCAAATCAATCGATCACATATACCTTCTTAACACACTATACGAGGTTCGGTCAATGGACAGAAATGTATGCGTCGCCCAGTTTTCTCAGGAGTGTTCCCCACATGCGTGGGGATGAACCGCCTCCAATCATCTTCCTTGAGAATTCCCCTACGTGTTCCCCACATGCGTGGGGATGAAGACTATCAGTGGGTGATGCTGGATGTGAGACAGACGTGTTCCCCACATGCGTGGGGATGAACCAGAGGAGCGCAAGTTCGGGCGCGGCGTGGACATGTGTTCCCCACATGCGTGGGGATGAACCGGCACCACTATCGATAGCACTCGGACCTCATTGAAGCATATTCATAATGGCATACCCTATTTCTTTTTTCGCTGCTTCCCGGCGCGTTTATACTCCGGCCTCATCTCACATACTGGTTCGTCGCTGGGTTCCCCAATGCTCCTGAAGCACAGGTGATGGGATTGCCTTTGGCCTTCTTTTTGGGAGATCCCAGCAAACGCCGGAGCAGCGCTCATGCGTGTTGCACGGCGCAGTTCGAGCCTTGTGCCTCGTGTGCGTAATGCTCGGAAATGCCGGAGGATGTGCGTACCGTGATATCCATTGCAGTGGATATGAGGGCGATACCAATTGTTTGACACCCCCGGTGCCCTTTGTTAGCCTTAGTCGACAGGTCGGATTTTCTGCCGGGGAAGGTCGCGAAAATCGAAGACATCACCCGGATGGATGCCGGGATCCGAAGAAGGCGGAAAGCGGGGGAGCAGCGGGAGTCGGGGAGGCACGGACGAGAAGATGGGAGAACTGGAGCGGCAGCCCGGGGATTCGGCTCATGGGTCGGCAGTATGGATTGCCGTGCTGGGGGCTGTGATCCAGGAGGTCGAACTCCTGTTTCACATCCTGGAGAACTCCCGGACCTTGAGTTTTCGCGGCGAGTCGATCCGCCTGGGGGATTTTCGCGGCCTGCGACTTCTTATCGGGACAACCGGCCTGGGCAAGGTCAATGCGGCCGTCACCACGGCGGCATTGCTCGAACGCTTTGAAATTGCCCGGGTCTGGAATACCGGCTGTTCCGGGGCCTATCCGCAGGGGCACCTCGAAGTGGGCGATGTTCTCATTACGGACCGGGCGCTGGCGGGAGACGAAGGAATCCTTTCGCACAACGGAATTCTTTCGGCGGTGCACATCGGCATACCCGTCATCGAGTGGCACGGGGAGAAGTTCTACGACTGTTTCCCCCTGGACCGCCAACCGGGGTGGCAGGCGATGAAAGAAACCGCGCCGCCAGGCCTTTACCCCGCCGCCGGCGATGACCCGGGAGACTCGTTCAGGCTGGAATACGGTCCGAGCCTCACCGTCGGAATGGTCAGCGGAGACGCGGAAACGGCCCGGGAGAGATACACGCGGTACGGGGCTCTTGCCGAAAACATGGAAGGCAGCGCTGTGGCCCAGGCATGCTTCCGGTTCGGAATCCCGTTCCTGGAATGCAGGGGGATGAGTAATACGGCAGGTGACCGCGACAAGCGAAACTGGCAACTGCAGAAGGCGATCCGGAACAGCCATGCGATCCTGCTGCGGTTCCTGGGCGCGAGCCTGGATCGTGAAAAAGCAGGACAGGAACCGACAATATGAACGGAAGACTCAGCCTCGGATTTTCTCCCTGCCCGAACGACACCTGCATCTTCTGGGGTCTTGCCGAAGGACACGTGGATTTGTCGCCCTTCAGCCTGGATATCACCGTGGCAGACGTGGAAGTGCTTAACCAGCGTGCGGTTCAGGGCTCCCTGGACATTACGAAGATATCCATCCATGCCATGGTTCACCTGCTGGGTGAATACCGGCTTCTTCGGTCCGGCGGTGCTCTGGGGCGCGGATGCGGTCCGCTCGTGGTGGCCGCCCGGAACTTGACCATGCAGGACCTCTCGAATCGAACCATCGCGGTTCCGGGCAGACTCACCACCGCGAACCTGCTGCTCAAACTCAACGGCATACACCGCGGCGACTGCGTGGTCATGCCTTTCGACAGGATCATGCCGGCGGTGGCCCGTGGAGAAGTGGACGGGGGAGTCATCATCCACGAGGGCCGTTTCACCTATCCGTCCATGGGTCTTCAGCTGGTTCTCGACCTGGGAGCATGGTGGGAAATGCAGACCGGCCTCCCGCTGCCCCTTGGCGGCATCATCATGAAGCGCAGCCTCGGACGTGACACAGCGCGGTTCGTGGAAGCCAGGATCAGGGAAAGCCTCCTCCTTGCCCGACAATACCCGGACAGGGCGAACCCCTTTATTTCCAGGCACGCCCAGGAGATGGAGCCGAAGGTCATCGGGCAGCACATCGACATGTTCGTGAACGATTTCAGCCTGAACCTGGGCAGCGAGGGGGAAACCGCCGTGAAGCGCATGCTGGAGGCCGCTTCGAAAATGGAGGGCCTGCCGTTCGCTTCCGAATCCGTTTTCTGGGACGAAGCCACATAGCTGTTTCAAAATGAAGGGAGAACCTGGTAGATGACACCGAAGGCACCGCTTTGCTTCCTGTTTCCTCACACCACTCTTTCCGAGAGAGATTACCGCAGTGTTTGCGTACTGCTCCCCCGTCTCTTCCTGCTCCAGGTCGCCCGCCCGCCCGCTCCACCCAGGTGGGCCGCGGACCGCGTGTTTGCATGGCCCGCCGTTCCCGAAGAACAGGAACGGGAACGGATCATTCAATATCTCAAGAGCTACGAATACTACGCCGACCTCTACGGCGAACAGGGAAACCTCGCCGCAATGAGCCTCCACAAGGGGGGGAACCTGGGAGAAAGCCGCCTGAAGATAGAGAGCGCACTGAAAGGGAAGACCCACCAGGATTTCGATCTCGGAAAGACGCTCCTCCTTGAAGCCGCCCTGTTTCTCGAAATGGCTCGAGATCTGGATGAAAGGGAGATGGAACTCGAAGGGACCTTCGCCCGCATCGGGAAGCTCGAAGACGAATTCCGCACGATCCTCGGGATAACGGGAGAAGAAGAAGTGGACGAAGCCGCCGAAACCCTCAGCCCGCCGCTCGCACCCGGGAAGGCCGACCTGTCCTTTATGCTTTCCAGGCGCATCGCCGTGTGGCTTCGCCTGTTCTCGTTCAATCCACCCGACGCGCAGCCGGTCCTGGTCGCCACCTGCCCCGAAGTGGTCGACGAAGTGATCGATGCACTGCGTGGCCGGTATGAAGGCGCGGGCAGGAGCCTGGACTCCGAAAGCATGACGCTTGCAGCCATCCCGGACCTGTCCGCAGCGGCTGCAGAGGATTTCGAATCCTTTTTGAGCGACCCGTCCGAGGCCGATGTACTCGAATCCTGCCGAACCGCAATGGAAAACGCCCTCGGGCGGCCGGGCACTCCGGAGTACCTCGATGTTCTGGCAGAAAGGGCAGACGCACTGCGCAGGCGGCTCAATCGACTGTGCTCGGAAACCAGCCCGGTTCCGCCCGCACCCATCGAAATCGTACTCACCCGCATAGAGGCCTTTTCGCTGGACGAACTCCACTTGAGTGTGGACAGGCAGGGACACGGGGCATGGGGAGAGAAGACCGTCATGAAACAGGCGCCCGTGTCTGTCTTGAGCATCCGGCACAGGTCCTGAGAACCCGAGGCCGGAGGAAAGTTCAGTCCTTCCGGCAAACATCCATGAGCCGTGGGCTCACCACCAACTGTAAAAACGCACAAAAGACTTTTAACCAGCTGATCTCTTGGAAAAACGGACCACACAGTTCCGACGTTTTGTCATAAACGCGCACCCGGACAGCTGCTGCAAACCGGACAGTTGCCGCACAGAGGTGGAATACACCTGCGACAACCTCATTCCACAATAATACCGTTCCACTACAACATCGTTCCACAACAACATCAGGTACTCGTTTGCCGGATGAACAGAACGTTCAGTCTTTTACCGGTTCGCCGTCTCTGAATTCACTTTCGATTCGCGTGCCGTCGGGGAACGCAACGACTCCCCGGCCTTCGAACCTGCCGTTCTTGAACGGACCCGAGTAGACCACGCCGTCCCCGCGGGTGAACGTCCCGAAAACGGGTTCATTGTTCCTGAATTCGCCGTCGTAGACCCCTTCCGCCGTGACATAAACGCCCGTGCCATTGAGCCGCCCGTCACTGAATTCACCCTTGCACACGGTCCCGTCTGCAAAGAAGCACGTACCCCGGCCGTTGAAATCTCCGTCTTTGAACTCCCCTTCGTAGCGGTCTCCATTCTTAAGAAAGAGCACGCCCTTTCCGTTCATATTCCCGTTGCGGAAGTCTCCTTCATAACGGTCGCCCTGCCGTGTTGTGAATCGAGCATGGCCGCCGGTGAACTCGCCCCGGGAGAATTCTCCGCTGTACTCGTCCCCCGTTGCGGTCGTGAAGACTCCCCGTCCGTGAGGCAGAGTCTCTTCAAAACTCCCTTCGTATCTGCCTCCGTCTTCCATGAGGAAGATACCCCACCCGCCGCTGCAGTCGCCGTCGATACATCCGCCGTGTACAGGGACGGCGGAAACCCAGATGTACAGCACAATCATGACGGATACTCTCTTCACCGGCACCTTTTCCGCCTCCTTTCTTTATTTCCTAGTTCGGCGCGATATGCAAAAAAGCTGAATCTTTTCGATAAGGAGCCAGGCAGGGAAGGTATCGACGACTCGATGAAGGGGCAGGCGGATGCCCATGTGGTCTTGCTGCGGTGGGAAAGGAAGAGGAAAGGAGAAGAGGCACCGGGAGCTTCGCCGGCGGACGCAAACCGTTATTCTACAGCCTGCCGGATCTCAGAATGGATAGGACCAGCCAGATTCCCAGAAAGGTCGCGACAATGTAACCCACGAGTCCGAAGGCGGCGGTGAGCGAAACATCGCGGATCCCCAGAAAGGAGATGTCGAACCGGAACAGTTCGAGGCTCGAATTGAGAACCATGGCGGCGGCCAGGAGGGAAGCGGAGATGATGAGCCCCATCGTGATGCGGTTGACACCTTTTTCCACGTTGCTGTTCAGCGGTTCGAGTCCGCTGTGAACCAGCTCCACCTTCTGCCTGCCTCCGGCTGTCTGTTTCAGGATATCGTGAACGAGCTTCGGCATGGCCTTGACGTATTTGCCCGTAATGCGGGCATCCCGGCCGACGTTCTTGAACAGGCTCCTCGCATCGTAGCCTTTCTGGAGAAGTTCCCTGGCAAACGGCCGGGTGACTTCCAGTATGCTTGCATCGCTTCCCAGGATCTTACCCAGGGCCTCCGTCTGGATGAAGGTCTTGAGCAGGAGGAGGAGGTTCCTGGGCAGCCGGATGTGGTACTTCAGCACCAGCTGCATCACCTGGTCGTAGACGTCCCGCACGGAGATATTCTGGAGAGACCTGCCGTAAAAGGCTTCGCTCATGTCCTTCAGGTCGGTTCGAAAGGCTTTGAGATCCATGGTTTCTTCGTCGATCAGTCCGGCATCCATGAGAGCATCCATGACCATGTCGTAGTCGTGTTCCGCGTAGCCCAGGAAAAGGTTGGCGATCTGGCGCATCATTTCTTCGTCCAGGTAGCCCGTGATCCCGAAATCCACCAGGGCGACCCGTCCGTCGTACATGACGATGGTGTTGCCGGGATGAGGGTCGGCGTGGAAGAAGCCGAACTTCATGAGCTGCCTTGAAAACGACCTCAGCCCTATCATGGCGATTTCTTTGGGGTCTATGCCGTGCGCCCGAATGGTTTCCACCTGGTCCATCTTGATCCCCTCGATGTGTTCCATCACCAGGACCGACCGTGTGGTGTACTCCCAATAAACCCGGGGTATGTAGATCTCCTCGACGTCTTTGAAATTATACGCGAATTTTTCGATGCTTCCCGCTTCGATGAGCATGTCCAGTTCCCGGAAGATGATCCTTTCGAACTCCCTGACCAGGTTGACCGCCCCAATGATCCGCCCCACCTCGAATGCACGTTCGATCTTCTCCGCCATGTAATACATGAGGCGTATGTCTTCCCGGATCTTCCTGTCGATGCCGGGACGGATGATCTTCACGGCCACTTTTTCCCCGGTGAACAGCCTTGCCGCGTGGACCTGACCGACCGATGCCGCCGCAAGTGACGTCGTATCGATGTCGGCGAAGATGTCCTTGAGCGGACGTCCGGTCTCTCTTTGAATTACAGATTCCACGTCGGAAAAGGGTATGGGAGCAACCTGGTCCTGAAGTTTTTTGAATTCCAAGATGTATTCGGGTGGGAAAAGATCCGCCCGGGTGCTCATGAGCTGACCGAGTTTGACGAAGCTGGGGCCCAGTTCTTCGAGTACGAGGCGTATGCGTTTCGGGGATGGGAAACCCGATTTGAGAAACGATTCATCCTTCGAGAGAGTCTTTTCCTTTTCGTCTCCGCCGTCGGAGATTCTTTCCGCGAGATCCCCGAGTCCGTGTTTCAGCAGGACTCGAGAGATGGTCCCGAATCTTCGTACACCTCTCACCTCGATACCGCCTTTCCCGGCATTGCGGAATCCCGGCAACACCGTATGCTCAAATGCGCGAAGACAATGCAGACTCGGCTGAATCCCGCCTGCGGACGTTTTCCCCAAAGCAGAAAGGCCTCGTGAAGACCCCCCTGGTGCACCGAGGGCAAATCCCGTTTGACTTTTGTAACAGCTGTGGATATGATGTGCAACGTAAAGCAGGAACAGCCGTTAGGGGTGCTCGATAATCGAGCTGAGAACAAACCCTTAATACCTGATCTGGGCAATGCCAGCGTAGGGAAATGGTTGTGAGCGAAAAAACCGATCGAGCTCTCGTTGAATAACCGTTTCCCGAAGTGGGGAACGGTTTTTTTTTATGGCGTCACGTACCGACCACCTGGATGAAATCGAAAGAAAGATCTACAGCCGGAACATTCTCATCCCGGAAGTGGGTGAAGCCGGTCAGGTCAAGCTTCTCGACAGCCGTGTCCTCGTCGTCGGCCTGGGCGGCCTGGGGAGCCCCGCCCTCTATTACCTGGCCGCGAGCGGCATTGGAAAGATCGGCATCGCCGATCACGATCGAGTCGACCTGTCCAACCTGCAGCGCCAGATTCTTCACGGGCGCCGGGACGTGGGCAGGCAGAAGACACAGTCCGCCGCGGAGAGCATCGCCCGCCTGAGAACCGATATCCGGCTGGACATTCACCCTTTCAAAATCACCAGTGAAAATGCACGGAACATCATAGCCGGGTATGACTTTGTTGTCGAGGCGACCGACAGCTTCGAGTCCAAATTCCTTGTTAACGATGCCTGTGTTGAATTGAGAAAACCGTACAGCCATGCGGGGGTCTTGGGAACTTTCGGACAGACGATGACCGTGGTGCCCGGTGAGGGTCCCTGTTTTCGGTGCGTATTTGGCGAAGCACCTGCACCGGGTGTTGTTGAAAGCACGGCGGAGGCGGGAGTTCTGGGATGCGTGGCGGGAGTCCTGGGCTCGCTGCAGGCCGCGGAGGCTGTCAAGTACCTGCTCGGCTGCGGCAGGCTGCTCGTCGGCAGGCTGCTCACCTTCGACGCACTGGCCATGACTTTCAGGGAAATCCAACTGCCGCCTGCCGGACGCTGCGGCATATGCGGGCCGCAATGACGGCTTGAACCCGGGCACGGGCGCCCGGGCCGCCATGAGGTCGAGAAAAGCTTCCCTGACAATGAACGATCCACACCAGAGAGGTGAATCAAGATGAACCAACCACTCGTTATAGCAGGCCGGACTTTCCATTCCCGGCTGCTGATGGGAACCGGCAAGTTTTCTTCTTCCGAAGTCATGAAGAACGCCCTGGAGGCATCGGGCACGGAAGTGGTCACCGTCGCACTCCGAAGAGTCGAACTCGACAATCCCCAGGACGATATCCTCAGTGCCATCGACACAAACCGCTATCTTCTGCTTCCGAACACTTCCGGAGCCAGGGATGCGGCGGAAGCCGTACGCCTGGCCAGGCTCGCCCGTGCCGCAGGGTGCGGCTCCTGGGTCAAACTGGAAGTGACTCCCGATCCCCACTACCTGCTGCCCGACCCCGTCGAAACCCTCAAGGCGGCGGAGATCCTCATCAAGGACGGCTTCATCGTTTTGCCGTACATCCACGCCGACCCCATTCTTGCCAAGCGCCTCGAGGACATCGGCACGGCAACGGTCATGCCTCTCGGTTCCCCCATCGGCTCGAACAGGGGCATAAGGACAAGAGACGCCATCGAGATCATTATCGAGAAGGCCAACGTTCCGGTGGTGGTGGATGCGGGCCTGGGCGCTCCTTCCCACGCGGCCGAGGCCATGGAAATGGGAGCGGATGCCGTGCTGGTGAATACGGCCATTGCCGTTGCAGGAGACCCCGAGTCGATGGCCCGGGCGTTCAAAAAGGGAGTGGAAGCAGGCAGGGAAGCATATCTTGCCGGTCTTGGACATTCCAAAAGAACAGCGGAGGCATCCAGCCCTCTGACTGGTTTTCTGAGGTTGAACTGAAATGAGTTTCTACGACCAGATCCAGGCGTTTGAATGGGCGGAAATCGGCAAGGTCATTGGTGAACGCACCGGCGATGATGTGGAAAGAGTCCTGGGCACCCGGCCCATGAACCTCGATTCACTCATCAGCCTGCTCTCCCCCGCCGCAGAACCTTACCTCGAACAGATGGCCCGGGAAGCCCACCGTCTGACTCAACAGCGCTTCGGAAAGGTCATCGGCCTTTTTGCGCCGCTCTACCTTTCCAACGAATGCGTCAACGGCTGTGTTTACTGCGGCTTCAACGCGCGCAATCCCGTCGATCGCCTGACACTCACCGTGGACCAGGTGATGGCGGAAGCCCGGCACATCCGGGACATGGGTTTCAGGCACCTTCTGCTGGTTTCCGGGGAGGCGCCTCACATCGTCTCCATGGATTACCTCAAGGCGGTGGCGGATCGACTCGGCAAATGGTTCCCGTCTCTTTCCATCGAGATATACCCGCTGGACACGTCATCCTACGCGGAACTCATCGAGCATGGAGTGGACGGACTCATCGTCTACCAGGAAACCTACGACAAAGACCTTTACGGACAGGTTCACCCGAGGGGAAAGAAGAGCGACTATCGCTGGAGGATCGAAACGCCGGACAGAGGCGGCACGGCGGGATTTCGCCGCCTGGGGCTGGGATCGCTCCTGGGTCTCAACGACTGGAGGACGGAAGGATTTTTCCTGGGCCTGCACGCCAGGTACCTGCAGAAGACTTACTGGAAGTCCCACATCAGCATTTCCTTTCCGCGGCTGAGACCTGCCGCCGGAGGCTTCCAGCCCAGGTTTCCCGTTTCCGACCGCAACCTGGTCCAACTGCTGACGGCGCTGCGCCTGTTTCTTCCCGATGCCGGATTCACCCTGTCCACCCGTGAACCCGCGACTCTTCGGAACCACCTCATCCCCCTCGGGATCACCCTCATGAGCGCCGGATCTCACACGGAACCCGGGGGCTACACGAACATCACCGATGCGGAGGCACAGTTCGAGATCGCTGACAGTCGTTCCCCCGAGGAAGTCGCCGGCGTACTCAGGCAGATGGGGTACGAACCGGTCTGGAAGGACTGGGACGCAGCTTTTCTACGCAGCTGAAGCTTCTCGGGGAGCCAGCCTCGGAACGCACTCTTCGCGCGGTCAACAGGAAAACCATCCAATGGAAATCATCTTGAACGGCCAAAAGAAAGCTTTCTCCGAACCCCTCACCGTGGCCGGACTCCTCGACCGGCTGGGAATCCACCCGAAATCGGTCGTGGTCGAAAAGAACCTGGATATCGTGGACAGGGAGAACTTCGAGAGGGAAACCATCCGGGACGGCGATACCGTGGAGATCATCCGGCTGGTTGGAGGAGGTTAGATGAACAGGGAAACGAGAAAAGTCCTGCTTCGCCAGGTGGATTTGTACCCGGTGACATGTGAACGCCTGTCGGCGGGAAGGTCGAACCTGGAAGTACTCGATGCCGTTATCCACGGCGGCGCCCGGATCGTTCAGCTTCGGGAAAAGGAGCTTTCATCCAGGGAACTCTACGCCATGGCTCAGAAGTTCAGGGAGGAAACGGCCAGGTCCGGAGTCCTGCTTATCATCAACGACCACCTGGACATCGCTCTTGCCGTCGGCGCGGACGGAGTCCATCTCGGCCAGGACGATCTCCCTCTTCAGGCGGCCCGGCGCATCGCCCCCGAGCTGCTCATCGGCATTTCCACGCACACCCTCGATGAAGCGCTGGAAGCTCAACGAGGCGGCGCGGACTATGTCAACATCGGTCCCATCTTTTCCACCCAAACCAAGGAGCACGTGGGAAGATCCCTCGGACCCGAAGCGATCACCGAGATCGGGGGAAGGATGGAACTTCCGTTTTCCGTCATGGGCGGCATCAACGAATCCAACATCGACGAGGTGCTGCAAAGGGGGGCACGAAGAATCGCCGTGGTCACCGCGGTGACCCGGGCACCCGACATCGCTGAAGCCGTGCGGTCGCTCAGGGAGCGAATCAGGCGTTGTGTTTAGACGAGTGAATCTCGATGCGCTGGGTCGATAAAAGCCGATAACGAGGTGGTCAGCCTTCCGGGAATCCTGGAAGTCTTTTCAGGGAGAGTGCCTTATTCTTTCGCACGGTTGACCGAGTGGTAGGCCAGCACGAAAAGGACCGTACCGATTCCTGCCAGCAGAAGAAGGGAATCGGAATCGGGAGGCAGACCGAACGCGCTGTTTCGGATGGACGCAGCGGCATGTGTGAGGGGAAGGAAGTTGAGGATACTTTGAACCCAGGAAGGCATACGATCCACCGGGAAGAAGGTGCCTCCCAGGAAAGCCATGGGTGTGATGAAGAAGTTGGTGAGCAGGGCCTGGTCGGCATGGGACTTGACGAGCATGGCCAGTCCGACTGCCAGGGACGCGAACAGGTAGCTGTTCAGGATCACCGAAATCCAGAAAAAATGATCGTAGTTCAGGGTTACTCCGGAAAGAAATGCAATAACAATGATCACCGCGACGGAAAGCAAAGCGCGCGTGATCCCGGCCAGGACTTCCCCCGTCACGTAGGCGATGTTGCGAATCGGCGCGGCCTGGAATTCTTCGAAGATACGCCAGTAGAACCGGGCGATGTTGATTTCGCTCGCAATGGCGAATGCCTGGGTCATGCTGTTCATGGCGATGAGACCGGGGATAAGGAATTCGAGATACGGGCGCCCTTCCACCATGACGTCCTGCCCCATTCCAAGGCCGAAAGCGATGAGGTAAAGGAGGGGACCTACGGACATGGATGCGAGCTGCCTGAAGAATTTCTTCTTCAGGATCAGGAGCTCCCTCTGGTAGATGGCAAGACATCCTCTCATGGCTGAACCTTCTTCCCCGTTGCCGCTATGAACACATCCTCGAGATTCACCCTTCGAAGAGAGAAGCTGCCTCTCTGGTGGGCCACGTGCCTGTTTGCCTCGTCTCGATCCTTGAAGTACACCGTCTCCATCTCGCCGTTGACGATCCGGTCCAGGGCCCAGGCTCCCAGGCGCGACATGAGGTTTTGAGGCGTATCCACCGCAACGATGGAACCTTCGTTGAGAAAAGCCACCCGTTCGGCAAGGAATTCCGCTTCTTCGATATAGTGCGTGGTAAGGAATATGGTGGCGCCCCTCTGCTGGATCTTCTTGATGAGACTCCAGATGCGCCTTCGGATGGCTGGATCCAGCCCGACGGTCGGTTCGTCGAGAAAGAGGATCCCGGGAGAGTGCATCAGGGCCCGTGCCACCATGACCCTGCGTTTCATTCCCCCCGAGAGCTGCTTGACGGGGCTTTCCATCCTGTCCCGGATTTCCACGTAATCCAGGAGTTCGAGGATCCTCGATTTGCGTTCCTGTCGAGGCATATGAAAGAGTTTGCCGTGGATATTCAGGTTTTCGTAAACGGTCAGTTCATGGTCGAGGTTGATCGTCTGGGGAACAAGCCCGCACTGCCTCTTGGCGTCCAGGGACTGCCTGGTGATATGGAAACCGTTGAGATACGCATCGCCGGAGGTCGGGTACGCCAGGCCGGTGAGGATCTTGATCGTAGTGGTCTTGCCTGACCCGTTGGGACCCAGGTAAGCGAAAAGCTCGCCGGCAGCCACGTGGAGATTCACACCCTTGAGTGCCTGGACTGTCTTGTAATTCTTTGTGAGATTCTCTATTCTAATCATGAGACTGGTTTCATGGCTGCGGCTGCGGCTGCGAGTCGACCGAAGAGATACCGGAATGGTCCTGTATACATCGCGCTCATGTGAAATTCTGACCGAACGTCTTCCTCAGAAGCTGCCGACTCTTGAAGCTCCTCGATGCATAAGAGCATAAAAGAAGCCCGGGATCGAAGGATACCTGTTCCAGGCACCGGGCGCACTTTCGTCCGTGCAGCGGCGTCGGCCCGGTGCCCCCTTCTGCACGGTTCGGGAGGATGGTGGAGGCTCCCTTCGCGTCCATTCCCGATTCGATGCAATTTGGCTTTTACACATCACATGTGTCAAGGAAGTTTTTCACCGGCCCGGCCCGTCGAAGAGGATGACGCTGCCGGAAAGGCGGGAAATGCAGACTGCATGCACAATCATAAAGATTGAACAATCCCGGCAAAGAATTTATATTACACCCACTTCGGACTGATGAAAACTCAGGGTCGATGATCTGGAATCGGAGTTATCGGAGTCAAAGGAAACAACATATGGAATATGATGTAGGGATAGATGTAGGTTCGGTAAGCATCAATTGCGTCATGATCGACGATCATGGAAAGGTGGTTTATGAGGCCCCTTACCTTCGTCATTTCGGTCTTGTCTTCGAAGAAGTTCACAAGCTCCTCAAGCACATCGCCAGCCTGTCTTTTCACCCCGGCATACGATCGGTGTCGTTCACTGGAGTCCAGGGGCAGCTTATAGCGGAAGCCCTGTCCGCTCCGTTCGAGGTGGAGACCATCTGCCAGGTGCTCGGAGCCATCCAGGTCGTTCCAGGCGTGAGGACCATCATCGCCATAGGGGGCCAGGACGCCGCTTTGTTCCAGCTTGCCCACAGTGATGATCAATGGCACCTCGAGGCGTTCAACATGAACGGCCCCTGCGCTTCAGGAACGGGATCATTCATCGATCAGCAGGCGGAGCGCCTGGCCCAGTCCATGTACGGCGCCGATTTTCATATGAGCCAGGAAAAGCTGCAGCAGACTCTCGAAGACTTCATCAACCTCGGCCTGCAGAGCACCTACCCCGCTCCCGTCGCGTGCCGTTGCACCGTTTTCACCAAGTCCGACATGATCCACCTGCAGAACAAGGGGGAGAGCCTGCCCAACATCATCGCGGGGCTGCACTTCGGCAACGCCGCCAATTACATGAGCACCATAGTCGGGAACCGGGAACTCGACGATCCCATCGTTTTCATCGGCGGCATGGCGTCCAACAGTCTCCAGGTGCGGGCCTTCCAGCACTATTTCCCGAAAATCCAGGTGCCCCGGCTGCATACCTCCCTCGGTGCACTCGGCATTGCACTTCACACCCGGAAACAGAAGCTGCGCAACCGGGTCGATCCCGGTCAACTCGAACGCAAGGTACACCATACCACCCAATCCTTTGCGCAGGCCGAACGCCTCGAACTCAAACTCACCCGGTTCAACCCCGACAATTCCCTCTCTCCCTGGGCGGCCAGGCAGAAGAAACCCGTGCAGGCCTGCCTGGGAGTCGACGTCGGTTCGACCACGACCAAGTATGCTCTCATCGACGACGACGGTCGGATCCTTCACAAATGCTATGTGCCCACCCGCGGCAAACCCATCGAAGTCACCCAGGGGCTTCTTCAAACCCTGCTGGACGCCGTGGGGCGAAGAGTGCGCCTTTCCGCCATCGCCACAACGGGCTCCGGACGCAATGTCGTGGGAGACTTTCTCAGCGCCGACCTCATCATCGACGAAATCACGGCTCATGCCAGGGGCGCGGTGGAGGTGGATCCGGAGATCGATACGATCTTTGAAATCGGAGGACAGGATTCAAAGTACATCCGAATCGAGAACACTCACCCGCTTGATTTTGACATGAACAAGGTCTGTGCGGCCGGCACGGGCAGCTTCCTGCACGAACTCGCCAACAAGATGAAAATCAACATCGTGCAGGAATTCCAGGAAATCGCCCTTTCCTCCCAGGCGCCCATCCACCTTGCCGAACGCTGCACCGTGTTCATGGAATCGGATCTCGTGAGCTACGCCCAGAAGGGAGCCCGCCGCGAAGACCTTATTGCCGGCCTGTGCTACGCCATTGTCTACAACTATCTCAACCGGGTGGTCGAGAAGCGCTACGTGGGCCAGCGCATCATGTTTCTCGGCGGACCGTCGCTCAACGAAGGCATCGTGGCTGCCTTCGAAAAGGTGCTCCAGAGGCCCTTCCTCGTACCCAGGCACCGGGAGGTCATGGGGGCTTATGGAGCCGCCCTCGCGGTGAGGGAGCTCGTTCAGAGGCAGGAAATCCCCGAGCGGGTGCGGGACCTCGAAGGGCTGGCGCGCGTCAAGGTGGACTTTTCCGAGTCGATATGCCGCGCGGATAAGAAATGCCACAACGAATGCAAACTGAAGGTTTACAACTTTGGGGCGCACAAGAGCGTCTGGGGGGGAGACTGCGGCCGATACGAACACAGCCGCACGGACACCCTGACGCAGACCAATCACATCCTGGAACGCCAGCAGCTCTTCCTGGAGGTTCTTGCCGAGAAGGGAATCGTTCCGGGGGACCTTGCCGGGCAGTCAGGCCGTTCCGGACCCACAATCGGCATTCCTCTCGCCCTCCATACACTGGAATGGGGTGTCTTCTGGGCCCACCTTTTCGCGGAACTGGGCTATTCGGTCTTGATGAGCCCTCGTTCGAACAACGCCCTGGCTTTGTCGGGCGTCGAGAGCATGACCTGTGAAACCTGTTTTCCCGTCAAGGTATTCCACGGCCACGTCCGCTACCTGTTGGACAGGGCAGAGTACCTCTTCCTGCCGAACGTGATCAACATGCCGACGCCGGAGATGCGGGAGATGGGATTCCTCTGTCCCCTGGTCGAGAGCTCTCAGTACATGGTCAAGGCCGCCCTCGAGATTGCCGACGACAAGATTATCCGTCCCACTCTATACTTGAAGCACGGACCTGGCGGGCTGGTGCGTTCGTTCATGGCGGCTTTTCCCGGGAGCCTGAAACCGGATATGCCTCGTCTCCAGGAGGCGGTTCGAAAGGCATGGGACCGGCAGGCAGCTTTCAAGAAGCGCCTGGTTGAACGTGGCAGGGAGGTTCTGGACTCGACTCCGTCGGCTGAACCCGTCTGGATTGTGACGGGGCGGCCGTACAACCTGTATGACGAGCGCTTGAACCTGCAACTGGGAAGACAACTGGCCAGGCTCGGCATCAAGGCCGTCCCCCTGGATTACCTGGACCTCGATTCCGAACCGCTCAAGGATTTCCCCAATATGTACTGGGGCCTGGGTTCGAAAATCCTCAGAGCAGCCCGGCAGATTGCTCGCACGCGAAACTGGTACGGAGTTCACCTGACCAATTTCAGCTGCGGAGCCGATTCATTTGTCGAGCATTTCTATCGTCACATGCTCCGGGGAAAACCGTCCCTGATCCTCGAACTGGACGAACACAGCGCGGTGGCGGGTCTGCTCACCCGCATCGAAGCCTACCGAAACGTTGTGAAGAACCTCCAGCGAAAACAGGACGGGAGTTCCTCCGAACCTCAAATGCCGCTTGAAGCCTTGTGCCAGTAGGAATCGACTCGGTGAACCCGGTTCTCGAATTTGACCGTTTTATCTGCTGCGCTTCCGGCGCGGCAGTCATCTTATTCATGGGAAGACCCGCATGAGTGTAGTTTCAACTGAATCATCCTCTTTTGAACGATTCCAGACCAGTGTTCGACAGTTCGACGTCACCGGAAGGACTCTCCTGGTTCCCGACATGGCCCCGTTCCATGCCAGGCTTCTGGCTGCATGCTTCAGGGCGGTCGGAGTCCATGCTGTCGTGATGGAAACCTACAGGGGACTGGCGCTGGGCAAGGAGTTCACTTCCGGGAAGGAGTGTTTCCCCTGCCAGGTGACTCTTGGAGACATTCTCTACCACCTCAAGAAAGAAAAGGACCGGCTGGGGGCGGAGTTCTCACCCGAGCGCTACGTCTATTTTCTCCCTGAAGCGGACGGTCCGTGCCGCTTTGGGATGTACAACAAGATGCAGCGGCTGATCCTCGATCGTTTCGAGGAATTCAGAGACGTGCCCATCGTCTACCTGTCCACCCGTAACGCCTATTCGACGGAAAGCATCATGCCGCCGGAACGATCCTCCGCCTTTCGCAAACTGAGCTACGTGGCGGTGGTCGTGGCCGATGTCATGGACCGCATGGTCTGGCGCATTCGCCCTTACGAAATTCGTGAAGGAATGACCGATTCGTTCGCGGACAAGGCCATCGACCTGATCGCGGCCGCCATCGAGAGCATCGGAGAAAGTCTGAGGTTCGAGGTGCTGCACGAACTGGTGGAAGAGATTGCGGGAACGGCCGCAACATTTATCGATCCGCGAAAACCGCCCAGGCCCCGCATAGGCATAGTGGGGGAGATCTACCTGAGGAGCCATCCGGATTCGAATCAGAATCTCATCAGGCAACTCGAGATGTACGGAGCGGAAGTCCTCGACGCTTCCATCGCCGAGTGGATCAACTTCGTTTCATTCGAACAGAGCAGGAAGCTGCAGCGGGACATGAAGTCGGCATGGGCGGCGAGGGATTACGAGAATCTGAGGGGCGTGTTTCGGGATCTCGTGTCCATCGAGATCGAGAAGCTATACCAGAAATGGCAGCAATATCGAGTCTACAGGAGAGCTTGGAGGCACCTGGATATTCCCGGCGACCACAGTATTGCGTCCATCGAGCGCAAGCTGGACTCCGACCGCCTCTTCAATTTCGCCATAGGAACGGAAGCCGCCCTCAGCATCGGTGGAGCCCTGGCATACGCTCATGACGGCTTCGACGGCGTCGTGAACGTATTCCCCTTCACGTGCATGCCGAGCACCATCTGCACGGCGGTCCTCAAGCCGCTGCTGCACAAGATGAAAATCCCTTACCTTGATGCCCCGTACGACGGGACGATACAGCCCAATCGGGAAGTGGCTCTGCGCACTTTCATCTACCAGGCGAAACAGCATATGAAATCCCGTTTGGAAGGGAAGAACAATAATAAGGCTGAATGATGTCACAAACCATGATCATAAATGCAGTACACCCTGAAGAATTTCGAGTCGCGCTCCTCGAAGGCCAGACCCTGGAAGGGTTTTTTATCGAGACGGCCACCCGGGGAAAGGTGGTCGGGAATATCTACAAGGGCATCATCACCCACGTACAGCCAAGTCTCCAGGCCGCCTTCGTCAATTATGGAAAGGACCGCAACGGTTTTCTTCCTTTTGCGGAGATTCATCCGGAATACTATGAAAAGGACACCGAGGATCCGGTCCGTATCCAGGACGTCATTCACCAGGGCCAGGAAGTGCTCGTCCAGGTAGTCAAGGAAGAACTGGGAAACAAGGGGGCCCTTCTCACCACCTACATCTCCCTGGCAGGCCGGGACGTGGTTTTGATGCCCGGCCAGAACCAGCGCGGGGTATCGAGGAAGATCGAGGACGAGGAACGGCGCGAGAGGCTGAAGGAACTGGCCCGTGACCTGCGCATTCCCGAGGAATTTGGAGTCATTATCCGCACCGCGGCGGAGAACCGGACCAAGCGGGAGGTGGGCAAGGATCTGAATCACCTCATGAAGATATGGGAGGAAATCAAGAAGAAGGTCCAGGAGACGCCTCCTCCCACTTTGATCTACAAGGAACAGGACCTTGCGGTCAGGGTGATCAGGGACTACTTCAGCGCAAACATCAAGACCATCCTGGTAGACGACAAGGACGTATACAAGCAGGTCAAGGACTTCCTGCGCATCATCAGTCCGAGACACCAGAGGATAGTGAGACTTTTCAAGGAAGACGGCCCCATTACCGGCAAATACAACCTCGAAGATCAAATCGCCCAGGTTTTCCGGAAAAAGGTTCCCCTCAAGTCCGGCGGATACCTCCTCATCGATCCGACCGAAGCACTGGTCGCCATCGACGTGAATTCAGGAAGAACCAACAGCGAGGGGGACCTGGAGGAAACGGTCTTCAAGGTCAACATGGAAGCGGCCGCCGAGATTCCCAGGCAGCTCCGCCTGCGGGACCTGGGCGGATTGATCGTCATCGATTTCATAGACATGCGGGACAACCGCCACGCACGCGATGTCGAACGGCGCCTGAAGGAAGAGATAAAAAAAGACAAGGCCAAGATCACCGTCGGCCGAATATCACGCTTCGGCCTGCTCGAACTCTCCCGCCAGCACCTGGGCCTCAACATCCTGCGCGGCTCCTACAAGGAATGCCCACTGTGCCAGGGAGCGGGCATGGTCCGCTCCTCGGAAACCACCGCCCTGTGCTATTTGCGAAAGATCTGGCAGACCCTCGCCCAGAAAAAACCCGCGTCGGTCAAGGCCACCTTCTCGCCGGACGTCGCCGGATACCTGTTGAACCGGAAGCGCGCGGAGATCACCCGCATGGAGGAACGTTACCAGGCGGCTATTGTCATAGAGGGAAACGCCAGCCTCCTGCCTCACGAAGGGCACCTAGAGTTCACACCCAGAGAGACCTAGGTGGATGACGGACAGGTCCCGCACCCGCGGGATCCACCGTTGCTCCAGGTGGAAGGACAGGACCCTGCGCAGGCTCCCCACCCTCGCAGGAGCGGTGACGTCGGGAGGAGGTTTCCGGCGTCCTCCCGGGTTCACGGGTCTTACGCCGGAATCACACAATCACATAGCGTTTGATGGTGTGGACGACTTCGTCGGGATCATCGAGCAGCGTCACGAATTCGAGGTCCCCAGGGGAGATGTAGCTTCCCCCGAGCAGCGTTGCGCGCACCCAGTCCAGCAGTCCCGACCAGTAATCCTTGCCTACCAGGATCACCGGAAAAGGCTTTATCCTCTTGGTCTGGATGAGGGTCAGCGCTTCGAATATTTCATCCAGGGTGCCGAAACCGCCCGGCATCCCGATGTATGCCTGAGCATACTTGACAAACATGACCTTTCGCACGAAAAAATACTGAAAATCGATCCTCAAATTCGAATACGGATTCGGCTCCTGCTCCAGCGGCAGTTCGATATTCAAACCCACCGATTTGGCTCCGCCTTCCCGCGCACCCTTGTTGCCCGCTTCCATAATGCCCGGCCCGCCGCCCGTTATGACATGGAATCCGTTTTGAGCGAGCTTCCTCGCGATGACCACCGTCTTCTCATAGGTTTCATCTCCAGGCCTGACTCGAGCGGAACCGAAGATGGATACTGCGGGATAGAGCTCCGAGAGCGTTTCGAAACCGTCCACAAACTCCGCCATGATCTTGAACAGCCGCCATGAATCGTGGACGGTTATCGCGTTGATGACATACTGTTTTTCCCCCATTTCCAGCTTCCTTTTGTTTAGGTTACCCGATTTCAAATGACCCGTCCGTCTTGAAGTGGTTCATGCCCAGGATGCATCGCTTCAATGAAATCCCATGTCCGGAACCGCCCACGGAACCGGAACCGAATAAACCGAGGTGAATTATATTAGGAAGTGTCAGCCGCCAAATCAAGCGGATATTGGTTTGTGCCGGTTTCCATATCGGCGAAAAACAGACACATGGTTCGCCTCTACAACACAGTATGAAACGGAAATATGGATAAACAGGTTGAATCGTCAAATCAAATGGGATATTTACCGTCTTGAAGATCGAGCCGGAATGTTCCGGATCAGCCCGTTCTTCACATGACAGACCAGGAGAGGAAGATGCGCGTACTGTGCATTTCACCCGCGACGGAGGCTATGGGACATGGAGATCAAGGATTTCGTCAAAGCAGCCTTGAAGAAGGTTGCACAAAAAGTCAAAGACGGTTCGCTGGACAAGCAGGAACCGGGATATAACGATTCTGAGGAAATGCTCCTCGACTGGATATGGATAGAACTCAAAGAGGAATCCCCGGACAAGGATGCCGTGATCGACATGGACCTCGACGATCTCTACGAGGTGATCGAGAGTTCGGCGGACATGTACGAGGATTACCACATACTCCTGGAATCCATCAGGACCGAAGCCGACTGAAACGGGTCGTGGCAGGAACTCTTTCGAGGCGCTCCCGAGCGGGCGCTTTTTTATTTGCGGAAAAAGGGATGAACGTTAAGCCGGTCCATTTACTCCCGGGGTCCGAAAGGCGCATTCTCCAGGGACATCGCTGGGTCTTCAGCAACGAGATCGCCGATCGCATGGCGGACTACGAACCCGGCAGCTGGGTGGAAGTCTACTCCTCCAAGAAGATGCTGCTCGGCACGGGCTACATCAACCCGAAATCACTCATCGCAGTGCGCCTCGTGTGTCCGCCCGGTACCCATATCTCAAAAGACATGCTGCATCGGCTCATCTTCGACGCCGCCGCACGGCGAAGCGAACTCTACTATCCGGGATCCTCCTGCTACCGGGCCGTATACGCAGAATCGGACGGACTGCCCGGACTCATCGTGGACCGCTATGGAGAAATACTCGTATACCAGACCACCACTATGGGCATGGCCAGAATAGAACCTCTCCTGCAGGAACTTCTCCTCGATATCTTCAAACCTGCCGCTCTCATCTTTCGAAACGACACCCGGCTGAGACTCCTCGAGGGCCTTCCACTGGAAAAGGGTGTGGCCGCAGGAAAACTCCCCTCCGAATGCCGAACCGTCATCGACGGCCTTCATATGCACCTGGATCCCCTGGAAGGCCAGAAAACCGGGCTGTATCTCGATCAGAGGGACAATCGCCGAGCCGTGGCCGGCTGGGTGAAAGACAGGAGGGTCCTCGATCTTTTCTGCTACGGGGGTGCGTGGAGTCTTACTGCCGCGGCGGCGGGGGCACGCGAGGTGCTGGGAGTCGACCAGTCTGCGGATGCCGTCCGGCTGGCTCGTACAAATGCACTCGAAAATGGAGTCGCCGACCGATGCCGGTTCCTGGTCGATGACGCATTCCACCTGATGAAGACCATGAACAGAGGTTCCTTCGACGTGATCATACTCGACCCGCCGGCATTCGCAAAAACCAGGAACTCCCTTCCCCAGGCAAAGAAAGGATATACCGATCTCAACCGCAGGGCACTCCTTGCACTTGCTCCGGGAGGTATCCTCGTCAGCTGTTCCTGCTCCTACCACCTGGGCGATGATGCGTTCAGAGAGGTCCTCGTGCGAGCAGCCCAGGCGGCAGGCCGGCAGCTGCGGCTGCTCGAAGCTCGCGGCCAGGCCCTGGATCACCCCGTTTTGCTGTCCATGCCCGAAACCCGTTATCTCAAATGTCTTGTCCTGGAAGTCGCCTGACACCGCCCAGTGAATTCTCCGGCCTTCGTTGCAACGATACCCTTCCCTCCAGTGTCCTCTTCCTGTGCAGAAAGCCTACTCGAATTCCCTTCCCGCCCAGCGAATACGGCCGAGGACATGGTTCGTGAGTCCTTTTGGAGGGTCGAGAGCGAATTCAAAGGGCCGGTAATCGACCGTGTTGTCCGAAAGGCAGGTCAGCTTCAGACTTTCCCCGTCCCTGCCCAGTACAAGGCGCTTCAACGCCGTGCTACCGTCCGGAAGGATCACGAGATAGATCCGCCCGGGCAGAACATGCCGACGCTCCTCCTCTCGCGCGTCCACAAAAGCCGTTTCCCCCTGGTTGATGGTGGGAGACATGGAATCTCCTCTCACCCGGATGAGAAAGAAATCCTTTCCCGACTCACCCTGCCTGCCCAGAATCCTCTCCACCCACGAAGATGTGAACGGGTAGTATTCGGCAACTTCCTGATGAAGCAGCCGCCCGTCCATCCCGGCCGTCACCCTCGATTCAAGCAGCGGCACGAACACCGGCCGGTCTCCACCGGTACCAGCCGGTAACCCGGCCTGCCGTTGGTAAGGAGTCCCCGTCCCGCTCAACAGCCACCCGGGTTCGACGTGAAACTCCTCGCACAACACCAGCAGAAAATCCGCGGGAGGCGATGTCACTGCATCCCGGTAATTCACCAGCGTATTCTTGGACACCCCTGTTCTTCGAGCGAACTCGGGCAGCGAAAGACCAGAATTATGGATTATGCTGCGGATTCTTCCAGCGAGCTTCTCTCTATCCTTCTTCCTTTTCATACTCCATCCCATTCCTTGAATATCTTCATACAAGGCCCCATGGGGACTCCACCCGGCTTCAGTTCCTCCGGATGATCCTTTTTCAGCATGAACTAATTTTTTGGATTGACGGTTCACTTCTTTGGTGCTAGCCTTCGCCGTGAATTGCCGGCATTCGTCGTAATCGACGCAGCAGGAAGATGTGGACTGGCCGCGGGAAGTCAAAGCCGTTCTCGGGAAAAAGGATGTTGCCTTGGACTGCACCTTTCGCGAAGCGGACATTCTCGAACAATCCCCTGCCCGGGTGCACGGCGCCGTTCGAGCTCATTCGGCCCGCATCAGGCAGGGCGGTGAAAATCCGTGGAATTTCTTCGCCTTTACCGGCTTGAACCCTGTGCATGGAACTCCCGAGGATGACCGGATGATCAGGATCTTATCGGCATCCATCCAAACCGTCCATCGGATTGATTCATAATAATGGATCATCTGCCTTTTGCAAGACAGAATTCAGGTTTACACCATTGGATCAGGATCGGAACAGAGGGTCATCCCGAAAGGATCGGATGAATTCTGCCTGGAGGGAAACGACACGGCACCCGGAACAGGAAGGAGACCGTTATGAGGTCGAACGGGCAATGCGTGATGTGCGGACAGGACAAGAAGATAACGGCTCATGGACTATGCACCGCCTGCTATCACAGGCAGAGAAGGAGGAAGGGGACAGACCGGGTGAAGGGTGCGAAGGCTGCCGGCCTTGTTCTTCAGGTCGATTTCCAACCCATGTCCGGCCTCTTCGAGGATCTGAAACAGCGTGCGGACGCAGAACTCAGGGACGTATCCAGCCAGGTTCTGTGGGAACTGAGCAAGAATTTCGAAAGGCGGGCATGAACCGCGCCGGCACCGCATTATGAACACCGGCGCGTCGCTGTTGTGCTTTCCCGCCTGCCGGGCTTCGTCCACGGCGGCGGCGGATATTCGAGCATGCGCGACAAAAGGAGAGACACGATGCACAAGCCAGGCCACAGGGGCAGAATGAGAGATCACGCGGTCATCCTGCTCAGACTGCTCGATGAACACAAACGCATATCACTGGTTCGAATCGCCGAGGAACTGGGTTCGAGTGAACAGACCGCGCGAAGGTGGGTGGACTCCTACAGCTGCGTGCTGCCCATTCGGATGGAGAAGGGCATCGTCATCGTGGGGGATACCGAATAGTCTGGCTGCCGCATCACGCGGCGAAAAAACGGAAGAGCCGGCGGGCGGCCGAGAGCATCGTTCCCTTTGCTGACTTCGGCCGTGCCGGCGGCTCCATCCCTGGGCTGGTGGGAATTCATCCGCCCCCGGTATCCGCTGTTTCAGACTTATAGAAGCCTCAGTAGCCCCTGCTTTTTTCCCTCTGGTCAACGATCGCTCCACCGACAACTCCCGCAGCGCCTCCGATTGCCGCACCGGCTGCGGGGCTTCCCCCGGCCGCGGCTCCAATAGCCGCGCCCGCGCCCGCACCGATTGCTCCACCGCTGAGCAAGCGCTGCTCCGTTCGAGTCATCCCGGCACAACCCGCAAGCATGATCAGAACGGAAAGTACTCCAATGATCCGTTTCACTTTCATATCAAGACCTCCTGTAGAGGGTTTCATGCGTTATTATTACTGCTATTTTAAAAAATAATGCCTCCACCCGGAAGGTCAAGCTCCGCAGCCCGGCGAACCCCGCCCTGCCCGCGCAGCGGACCTGTCCAGCCCCGGGGCGTCTTCCTCAACCTGGATTGCGGCGACCCTGCGACAAAAACCCGGAGCAACGTCATGACCATCCCGCAGTTCCGAACATCATTTGACAATCCGGCGGCATGACTTAGATTTTAAGCGTGAAGCGGGTAGTCGCTGCACATAATCTCTGGAAGATATCATTGACCTTGCGGCTTGAAGAGCGAGCGCCGCACAAGGGCGCTCCGGAATATGGAGGATTGAAATGGCCGAAGTGAAAATGCCTCATCCCGCGCATGAGCAGCATCTGTGTTATCTGCACAACCTCGGGTATGTGGAATCAAACCTGGAAGACTACAAGAAGATCGTGAGGAATCCGAACTTCGTGTGCAAGAACTGCGGACGCGCCGCCGCCAGCGACAAGAACCTGTGCAAGCCGGACAAGCTGTGACCCGAAGGGCGATATCGACCCGTCCGCTTGTACACTCAAGCAGTTGAACACTCCGGATCCAACGCAAAAGGCGGTTTCGGAATGCACCGTGGCGTGATCCGGAGTGGAGAGCTTCAGCCGACCGCATGACAGGAAGGCAGCTATTCCCAAACGGAGGCAAGGATCAGGATGCCTCAGTGCCGGCCCGGCATCCGCCTGGAATAGTGAACCTTCGTTTCAGGGAAGAATCGAGCACCCCCGTACGAGTTCGGCAGGCTGCTAATGGGCAGCGTTGTAGATCAGCTTCGGGTCAAGATCATAAGTCCATGGTGCACCGGAATTTTTCCAGCCGTTCTTCATTCTCTTGCCCTTGAAAGAGCTGTCTTCATCCTGGACCTTGTCCCCCTCAAATCCGTCCACCACATTATAGACATTCGTGAAACCCGCTGCCGCCAGGCGATTCGTCGAGGCGGCGCTGCGATGCCCAGATCGGCAAACGACCAGGACGATGTCTTTTGTATCGAAGGCCTTTTTCACGGATGCTTCAAAGTCGGGATTATCCTGCAGGGCATAATCTTTCTTCTCGAAATCCCATTTTCCCGTCCAGGTTCTTGAAGGGATGTTGTGAGCCATCGGAGGATGTCCGACATAGACATATTCCTCCGGTGTGCGACAATCGAGAATTTTTACTTTCTCCGGGTCCTTCGACCACATCAAGTAGGCGTTGGCCGCATCCACATACTTGCCCAGGGTCGTGTGTTTCTTTTCGTCCTTCGGGGCGGGCATTTCCGCAGAAACGAATGAAAAGGATCCCACTACGAAGAAAAGTACCAGGAAAACAAGAAGTCTCGTTGATCTGTGCATATCTCCTCCTCTTCAATACATCGCAGCAGTTCAGGCCGGGCCAGCGCCGACATTATAAGGGATGGGAAGAATCCCCTGCAAGTTTTCCCTTTCGAAAAGTCGAATGCCCCCGGCCCGGCGGCGGAGTGACTGAACAGTCCGGCATTCAACTTCTCCCACATCGGTTACTGCAGGCGATCCACTCCCCACATCCTCAAGCAACGAACCATGGCGAAACAAAGACGGAACCTTGTCGTGCATTCTTCTCCCCATATATCCATTATCCATCAAGTGGGTGATGCTCGGCCTGCGCAATCCGCCTTGATCTGCATTCGAAAAACCTTTCCCCGCCGCCGGCTTCAACTCCATTGTTCCGGTCGCCGCCCGGCTTCCATCCTTGACTGCCAGCCATCCCGCGACAGGGTGCGAGGCCGGTTGTGACTCTCCCGCGCCAGGATCAAAATATGTTGGACAACCCGCATGCGCATGCTAAGAAATAGACCGGGGTCAGGTGGCGGGATGATCCACGGATGGACCCTTTACTTTCACCGAATGCCCGTCGTGTTTTATCCGGAACGGGCTGCGCCGTCCTGAACCGCGCAAACCCGGAATTCGGATCACCGGACGGTCTTATCGAGTCAGCGTTCGCCTGGTACCATGGATTCATCCCCCTTGAAGGTCAAGATAAAGCAACAAGGGGTGAGAAGGAGACGACCCGCCCGATATGGAACACCTGAATGTACTTCTTATCGAAGACGACGAAGACGATTTCGTGATCATTCGCGATCTCCTTTCGGAAATCCGATCATGCAGTTACCATCTTGAGTGGGTTTCGGAGCGGGACACCGCACTGGATGCCTTGAAGTCGTCCGTTCACGATATCTGCCTTCTCGATTATCGCCTGGGCGAAACGAACGGCCTGGAAATCCTCGAGGACGCCATGGCCGCGGGCTGTGAGCTTCCCATCATCCTCCTGACGGGCTACGGGGATTACGAAGTGGACGTCAGGGCGACAAGATCCGGCGCGGCGGACTTTCTGCCCAAGGATCAGATGACTTCGCATGTACTCGAACGCGCCGTCCGCCACGCCCTCGAACACAAACAGGCCCGGGACGCACTGAAGAAAGAACGCGACAGGTTCATGAACATCCTGGAATCCATGCATGATCCTGTCTACATCATCGACTGGGATTATACACTGAGATATATCAACCCGGTGGGGACAAGGCTTTTCGGACCGCAGTCCGCCGCACGGTGCTACGAGTACTTCCACGGCAGGCGGGACCCATGCCCGTGGTGCAAGAACTCCCGGGTCATGCGGGGCGAGACGGTCCGCTGGGAATGGACGACCGCCGATGGAAGAACCTACGACATCTTCGACACTCCCCTCCTGAACAGCGACAGCACGATTCACAAACTGGGGATTCTGCACGATATCTCGGAATACAAGCGGGTAAGTGAGGCTCTGTACAAAAGCGAGGAAAAATACCGGATGCTCGTGGAAAATGCCGCGAGCATCATCATGACCATGGACAGTAGAGGAAGGATCACGTTCTGCAACGAGTTCGGGCAGAGATTTTTCGGGCTTACCGAGGCAGAGATGCTCGGCAGGAGCCCCGTAGGAATGATCGTACCGGACAGGCCGGAATCCAGGAGCGATCTTGCCTTCATGATCCAGGACATCGTTATGCACCCCGAACGCTACGAATGCAACGAAAGCGAAATCACTTTACGGAGCGGGAGAACGGCATGGATCGCCTGGACGAACAAGGTCATCCAGGACGACCGGGAACGGCTGACGGGGATCCTCTCCATCGGGTACGATATCACGGAACGAAAACTGGCGGAGAAGACTCTTCGCGAATCCGAAAGGCAGCTTCGCTTTCTGTCGTCCAAACTTCTCACCGCCCAGGAAGAGGAGCGGAAAAGGATCGCGAGGGAGTTGCACGACAGTATCGGTTCGTCGTTGAGTGCGATCAAGTTCAGCCTGGAGCAGGTGTTGGAGAGGCTGGACGAACCGGAAGCGGTCCGGAAGTCCGTGGAAGCACTCATTGGTGCCGCGGCGAACGCCATCGAGGAATCCAGGCGGATCATGACGGACCTGAGACCTTCCATTCTCGACGATCTCGGAATCGTCGTGACCATCGGATGGTTCTGCAGGCAGTGCAGGTCCATCTATTCCGGCATACTCATCACCGAAGACATCTCCGTGGACGAGGCGGATATTCCCGAGCACCTGAAGATCGTCATATTCAGGATCATCCAGGAGGCCATGAACAATATGGCAAAATACAGCAAGGCCGGCGAGGTCCGGCTCTCTTTGGGAATGAACGAAGAACGGATCGAACTGACCGTTGCGGACAACGGCAGGGGGTTCGATCTCCATGAATGCCTCTCCCGTGAGGGCACCAGGAAAGGCCTGGGCATCACCAGCATGAAGGAACGCACCGAGTTGTCGGGCGGCACGTTTTCCATCGAAACGGGCATCGGAAGAGGTACGCTGATTCGAGCCTGCTGGCCTTGAAGAATCCCGTGCGCCTGATCTCTGCCCCCTTTCCCCAGGATCCGCCGCACATGCCGCAGTCTCCCACCTGACCACGTGCTTCTCCCACAGATTTTCTGCCGTCCGCCCCGTCTCCACCCGCCGTTTTTTTTCAGTCCACTTCAAAAAAATTCCCCGTTCCTGCCACTACGTGGAAAACGAGCCTGCTAGCTTCCCCGCCAGGGTCCACTGCCAGGTCTTCTTTCGGGCGTCCCGACTCAGGCGGCCCGGCAGGCGCGGGCCTGTATGCCAAACTTCCGGAACGGGGAGGGCTGAACATGATCTTGGGTAATATTCCGATAATCGGCCAGGTGGTCGGCAAGGTTCTCGGACTGATCGACAAAGTCGTGGAAGACAAGGACCAGGCTTCGAGACTCAAACACGATCTTCAGATCGAACTCCTGAACAGGGACTTCTCCTTCATCGAAAAGGAAATCGATGCCCGGGCTCAGATCATCGCCGCCGAAGCCCGGGGCAAAAGCCGGCTCCAGCGCAACTGGCGCCCCCTGCTGATGCTCACCTTCACCTACATCATCGCCCACAATTACATCATATCCCCCATGTTCAGCCTCCCCAGACTCGATATTCCCCCGGACATGTGGGAACTGCTCAAGCTCGGCATGGGAGGCTATATCGTCGGACGGTCCATCGAAAAAGGTGTCGAAGCCTGGCGCAAACAGGATCCCACCTGATCCCATGCAGGAAAGGCCGCGATCATGACCGCAATGGACGGTATGACCCTGGATGCAATTCTCAAGATCATCTCCAACTTCGGCATACCCGGAATGGTCCTGGTGATCTGGTACTTCAGCGAGAAGTCCCATGAGCGAACCCTCAAACAGTACCGGGAAGACATGATGGGCCAGCGCATGATGTATGAAGACGGCATGCAGGAAATCAGGCGCATGTACGAGAACAACGTGGAACTCGTCAAGAACTATGCGTCCCTCGCCGGCAATCTCAAGGATGTGGTCATGATCAATACCCGATCCTGGCAGCGTGTATCCGACGACGTCAACCGGAACCAGTTCTGTCCGATGGTGCGTTTGAAAAAGGACGCCGTGGGAGTACAGCCATGAACGAGAGACTGAAGTTCCTGGGCAGGCTCGAAGAAAAACGCCTCGAGGCCGAACAGATGAAGCTGCGCATGGAAGGGTTGAGGGATTCCGTTCGAGATATCCTCGACCCGTTCGAACCGGTCGAGCACGTCAAAGCCGACGCTGCAGCGGCATTGACCGTGGAGTTCGCGGCCGTCCAGATCCGGTTGAGAGAGGCTCTTGCCGAAATGGCCGCCATAAGGAAGGCTCTTTCCCGATGACCCGTTCCGCTCCCATCATGCACCGGGATAAATCCGGAGATCGCAAAAAGATTCGCGCCGGATGCTCAACCGGGTTCTCTTCCCGAACCAGCCGGACATCGAGCGAGAAGGGGATGCACGAAACCGAAAGGTTCCTGCACGCCGAGGTCCTTCACATTATCGACGGATTTCCTCTGAGCCGTGTGGCCGAGATAACCGGGCTTCGCCTGGAAGAACTCGAGGCCACCTGCGTTCGCGACCACTGGCAGGAGCGTCGGCGGGAGTTTGTCGGAGCACTGCTCGACATTCGCCGGAACACGACCATGTTGAGAAAGCGCCTGATCGAAAAGGCTCTCGACAGCCTGGATCCCCGGGACATTTCCGCCGTGGCCAGGCTCGAAACCGCGGCGGCAAGAGAAAAGCCCGCCTGGGACGTCCTGTCTTTCCACCTTTCTGACGAAAAAACCATCCAGGTCGATCCCATCGATGCCCTTCAAAAGGCAGTGGAACGAAAAACCGCGTTGATGCTGCACCGCCCCGAAAACTTGTCTCTCCAGGGCATCAGGGAAATCAAGGAAGCGCTGCAGATCATCGAAACTTTGAAACTGAGTGGCAAAGACGAAGAGAAGAACCGGACGTCCCGGGGGCTGTCGGAGGCCCGAATCGAGGAAATCCGCAGGAAGATACTCGGAATCTGCGAGTGAAAGAGACGTTTGAAATGATCGAAACCATGAGATCCATCCGGGCTGAAGCGATTCTCGATGAAGCCCGGCAGGCCGGCAAAGACCCGGTCAAAACGGGCAAAGAGCCTGGTTTTCCATGTGGAGATCTCCCGCGGGCATCACGGGCTCCGGCGGCCCTGCTTCCCTACCAGCGGGCATGGATTGCCGATACGAGCCCCGTAAAGGTCTGCGAAAAATCCAGGCGGGTGGGCATATCCTGGTCCGAAGCCGCCGATGATGCACTCACCGCCGCATCGCGGAAAGGAATAGACGTCTGGTACATCGGATACAACAAGGACATGGCCCTGGAATTCATCAACGATACGGCGTTCTGGGCGAGGCACTACGGTCTCGCTGCCTGCTCGACGGAAGAAGCCGTGGTCAGGGATGAAGACAGGGACATTCTGGCGTTTCGAATCCGGTTCGCATCCGGGCGTCGGGTGACCGCGCTGTCGAGCAGGCCGAGCAACCTGCGAGGCAAACAGGGAAAGGTGGTGATCGACGAGGCGGCCTTTCACGACGACCTGCAGGGGCTTCTGAAAGCGGCGATTGCCCTGCTCATGTGGGGAGGCCGAGTCGCCGTCATCTCCACTCACAACGGTGAAGACAACCCCTTCAACCAGTTGGTGAAAGATGTCCGCGCGGGTAGAAAGCCCTACCGCCTGCACCGTATCACCCTGGACGACGCCCTGTCGCAGGGGCTCTTCCGGCGCATCTGCCTCAAGACCGCACGGCCGTGGACCCTGGAATCTGAAAACGCATGGAGGAAAAGCCTCATCGAGTTCTACGGGGAAGACGCCGACGAGGAACTCTTCTGCGTGCCCGGTCGCGGTTCGGGGGTCTTCATGTCACGAGCCCTCATCGAGGCATGCATGGACCGAGATATTCCCGTTTCGCGCTGGACCTGCCCGCCGGACTTCGTCGAACTGCCCGAACACATCCGGACGGCCCATGCTCTCGATTGGTGTGACCTGCACCTGGCTCCCCTTCTCGCCGGTCTGCCCGAAAATCATCCCACGTATATCGGCGAAGACTTCGGTCGTAGCGGGGATCTCACCGTGATCGTTCCCCTGCAGGAATGCTCCGGCATGAAGTATCGTACTCCTTTCGCTGCGGAACTCCGCAACGTCCCGTTCCGGCAGCAGGAGCAGATCCTCTTCTACATCGTCGACCGACTGCCGCGCTTCCGTGCCGGCGCACTCGATGCCCGGGGAAACGGCCACTACCTGGCGGAAGTGGCCATGCAACGATACGGGTCCGCTCGAATTCACCAGGTCATGCTTTCGGACCGGTGGTATCTCGAAAACATGCCTCCGTACAAAGCGGCTTTCGAAGACAGGGCCATCACCATCCCGGGAGATCCGGACATACTGGACGATCACCGAGCCATCCGCATCGAAAGAGGGGTTGCCAGGGTGCCGGAGGGAGTTCGAAACCGGGGCCGGGACGGCGGCCGCAGGCATGGAGACGCCGCGATGGCCTGCGCACTGGCCTGGTATGCCGCCCACAGCAGCCAGGCCGGACCGGTGGAATACAAGACCGTGGCGGGGACTCGCTTCTCGGACCAGCGGGGAGCCTACTGAAAAGGAAATCCAGACCATGCCTTCGATTCTCTACGACGCTCTGGGAAGACCGCTTCGCACCAGCGAAACCTTCCGGCCGGACACCCGGGAACTCGCATCGATCCGCGTTCGGGACAGGTGGAGCGGCTACCCGTCCAACGGACTTACCCCGGAAAGACTCGCCCGCATCTTTCTCGAAGCCGACGGCGGGGACATGCTTCGCCAGGCCGAACTGTTCGAGGAAATGGAGGAAAAGGACGCCCACCTGTCGAGCCAGTTCCAGATCCGGAAGCTGGCCGTCCAGGGACTCGACTGGGAACTCATCCCCGGCGGAGAGAACCCGGCATCACGTGAAACGGCAGTCTTCTGCCGCGATTTTCTTGAAGCCTTCCCGGATTTGGATGGAGTCGTCCTCGACCTGTTGGACGCCCTGGCCAAGGGCTACAGCGTTCTCGAAATCCTGTGGGAAGCATCCGAGAAACAGGCTTCCATCCGCGCTCTACCATGGGTCCACCCCAAAAAGGCGACTTTCCGGGATTCCAATACGCTGCGCGTTCTTACCGAAGACGAGCCCGTACGCGGGATCGAACTCCCCCCTTTCAAGTTCGTCTACCACCGCTACAAGGCAAGATCCGGCCATGACAACCGGGGAGGCATTCTGAGAGTCTGCGCGTGGATGTACCTGTTCAAGAACTATTCCATCAAGGACTGGGTGTCCTTTGCAGAGGTGTGCGGAATGCCGCTCCGAGTAGGGAAGTACGAACCGGGAGCCAGCAAAGCCGACAAGGAAGCCCTCATTCAAGCCATTCGCTCCCTCGGAACCGACGCGGCAGGAATCATATCCAAGTCGACGGAGATCCAGTTCATAGAAGCTCAGAAATCTTCGTCTCTCAACATCTATGAAAGCCTTGCCAGGTTTTGCGATGCCCAGACTTCCAAGGCCATTCTCGGCCAGACACTCACCAGCGAAGCAGGCGGCCCGGGCGGCTCGGGTTCCTACGCGCTGGGAAGGGTTCACGGCGACGTCCGGCAGGATCTCACCGAAGCCGATTGCATAGCTCTGGCCAAGACCATCACCCGCCAGATTCTCACTCCTCTCGTCGGTTTCAATTTTGGTTGGGACGCCCCCGTGCCCCTCTTCAGGTTTCTTTTCGAACCGCCCGAAAACCTGAAACTGACCGCGGAAACGTACAGGATACTCATCGACTGCGGGTTCGACATGAGCCAGGAGCATGTGAGTGAACGATTCAAGGTGCCCATGAGAAAGCAGCACGAACAGCCCCTTTCTCGTAGAAAGGCCGATGATCGGGGCTCCATACCGGCCTCGACGCTCATGGAAGCCTCCTTGAAGACAATGGACCGCGACAGGAAGAAAGGTCGGCCTGTCTCCCGGGATCCCAATCCAGACGAACCGGAACCGGGGCAGGAGTTCCTGGATGCCCTGGCGGATTCCATGCCGCTTCGGGGAGCCCCCCTGGATGCGGTGTTCCAGACCCTGATGCCCGCCATCCGGGAGGCCCGCTCCTACGAGGACATCCTCGAAGAAATCTACGCACGGTACGGCAGTCTAAACACGTCGATGCTCCACGAGATGCTCAACCAGGCCATGTTCGCCGCCAATGTATGGGGGTGGCTCAAATCCCGGCAGGAGGCTGACGACTGATGCCTCGAATCGCTCCTCAACCGCTGCCCTTCAGGGAAGCCCTGGATTTCTTCAGGGGCCGGCGCCTTGCCGTCTCGGCCCGATCATGGAGAGACGTGTGGGCCTCCGAGCATGTTCATGCTTTCACCGTGGCCAGGGTCACGGCGCTGGACGTCATCGAGGACATACGCAGCGCGGTGGACAGGGCGATCGAAGAAGGAACCTCCCTGGAGCGGTTCAAATCCGACCTGTCCGACACCCTCGAAAGAAAAGGCTGGCTCGCCCGTACAGCCGCAGACGCGGAACGGGCCATCGCCCCCTGGCGCCTGGACACCATCTACAGGACGAATATCCAGGCAGCCTACCAGGCCGGACGCTACAGGCAGATGGTCGAAGCCGCCTCCCTTCGCCCCTACTGGATGTACGATTCCGTGGGCGACGGGCGCACCAGGCCGCTCCACGGATCCCAGAACGGCAAGATTTACCCCTTCGACCATCCCTTCTGGGAAACCTGGTATCCCCCCAACGGCTTCCGCTGCAGGTGCACGGTCCGCGCCCTCTCGGAAAGAGCGCTCAAACGGCGCAGGCTTCAACCGTCTCTCGAAACGACCCGCCTGAAACCCGATGAGGGTTTCCACTACAATCCCGGCATGGTGAGGTGGGCGCCCGACCTGAGAAAATACGGTCCCAAAACCCTCCGGCATCTGCACCGTGAAGGGATCGGCGCACCTCTTGGCCTCGAACACCTGGAACAAAAGATCACCCTCTTTCGCGACGGATACCGAACCTCAGGGATCCATGCATCGAGGAAGCCTTTTAGAATCGTTCCCATGCAATCCCCTTCGTCCCATGGATGGACAAGAATCGAAACGGGCGAAATCGCACTCCAGGAAAACATTTTGAGCGATATCCGTCAAACCCTCGAACAGGGGGCCGCGAAGACCACGCGGCAGATCGAAGCCTTCCAGACTCTCCTGCACGAACTGGGGCACCACCTCGGGAAAGAAATAAACCCCGCTGGATACGCGAAAGACGCCGCGTACAGAGCCCTGGTCGAAGCGGTGAACGACCTCTGGGCCAGGCACAACCTAGCGGGTTTTCTCCGCACCCTGGATATACGCTTCGATGCCGGGAAAGCAGCAGCCGTATTCGATACCCAACTTCGTTCCACCCAGGCTTGGTATCTCCGATCCGTACTCCGACTGCTCGAATTGGACAATGCCGCCGAAAAGGCCCTGGTTGAAGACCTCAACCTCGAGGAAGATCCTGAAAATCTGTCGGATCGCCTGTGGAACATCGTCCGGGCGAAGAAGCCTCATCTCCATGCCTGGGGGCATTTCGGGGAGACCTTGATCGACCCGGCCGGATGGGTGCGTCTCCTCGACCTGTTGAAAAAATGAGGAGCATCCAGTGACACGGGCACCGGATACCAGATCTGCCGTTCCTGTTCCCGGTCTTCACGCAGCGCGGCTCGATTTCCGCCGAACCGGCAACGTCGGGTTACCGTTCACACAGAGGATTCGAACCCATGACCACGCTGAGCATCGCACTCGATGAAAGACGAACGAAATTCATTTTTCTCCGGCTGCTCAAAACCATGAGCGACCTCACCGCCGCCATGCGACAGGTCGGAGAGGTGGCGCGAGAACGGACCATGCAAAGCTTCGAGCGGAGCCGTTCACCTTCCGGGACACCCTGGACGCCTTCACGCAGAGCGCTTCGAACGGGCGGAAAGACACTCGTCCGAAACGCCGTTCTCAGGAACTCCATCCACGTTCGGGCATCGTCGGATCGAGTGGAGGTGGGAAGCCCTCTCGAATACGCGTCCATCCACCAGTTCGGCAGCTCGGGCAACGTCTTCTGCGCCGTCGGGAAAAGCGTTTCATCGAGGATCCTGGGACCCGATCGACGCCGGAAATCAAAGTCCGCTTCCTGCCCGGGCACCCAGGAGACCCACTCCCGGGCAATTCCAGCCCGTCCATTTCTGGGATTGAATCAGTCCGACTGGGGAGAAATCCGGGAGGTTCTGACTGACTTCCTTTGCGGCGGTAGCTGACGGAAGCCGGATTCGTCCTGAATCTTCTGCGCCTGACTGGGGATTGCTGACTGACACAGGAGGAAATCGATTGTCATGAAGGAGAATACGGATTTGCGAAGGGAAAAGCTGACTTTTGCGGAAGCCCTTACGGGGGCGGGTCCTCCGGACGGTGTTCCAGGGGAGTTCCAGGTGTTCCCGTCGGGCAGAGTCGAAATCTGCGGCGACGAACCTTTCCTGGTGGACGACGAGGCGATGAACCGGGTGATTCAGCGCTTCGAGTCGCGAGGACTCGATATGGTCATCGACTATGAACACCAGACGGAGGAAGGCATTCGAGCTCCCGCCGCAGGCTGGATCAAGAAACTCGTGAACCGGGGAGGCCTCGGCCTCTGGGCGGTCGTCCACTGGACCGAGCAGGCAAAGAGATACCTGGAGAGCCGGGAGTATCGCTATTACTCACCGGTCTTCCTCGTTTCAAAAAAAGACCGCCGCCTGGACGAACTCCTCCGCGTCGCCCTCACCAACGCTCCGCGCCTCAACCGCATCAGACCCATCGTGGCAAAAGACGATGTATTGAATGGAACGAACCCGAACAAGGAGAAAGTCATTATGGACCTGTTGAAAACCCTGGCAGGAATTCTGGGACTCGGTGAAAACGCAGCACCGGAGGAAATAGTCGAAGCGGTGCGAGCACTGGTGAAGAGAGCGCAGGAAGAGACCTCCCCGGGGGAGACGGTGTCGGCCAAAGACCTCCGTCGAGCACTCGACCTGGATGAAGGCATTGGCAAAAGTGAAATCATCGCCACCATTCACGCCCTTAGGCAAAGGCCCGACCTCACTCTCGAAATCACGACGCTCAGAAAACAGCTCGCCCAGCGGGATCGCGACGCTCTCGTACATGCCGCCCTCAAGGCGGGCAAGATCACCCCGGCTCAACGGTCGTGGGCCGAGGAATACGCCATGAGTGACCCGGACGGTTTCAAGCTGTTCGTGGCCAAGGCACCCCAGGTGGTACCCATCGATCCGGTAGCCATCCTCCCTGACTCCCTGTCCAACGGAACCGGCATTTCCGATGCGGCCCAGGTGTCCATCAACAGGATGATGGGAGTCGGGACCGACACCTGGAAGAAGTACGGCCCGCAAGACGGTGGAAAGGTATGACGGACCGGGGGGCGCCGGCTTCCCGCGCATCATTCCCGCCGATTGAACAAAGGAGGAATTGAACATGGCGGACAGAAAGACGCAGATGAAGGACTCTGACCTCATTCCCCTGCCGGTTGCCGCATCGACACTGATCGAAGCCGGCAGGATGGTTGCCGTCAACGCCTCGGGCCATGCCGTGAAGGCGGCTGATGCCGCGGGACTGAAGGTGATGGGCAAGGCGGACATGCGGGCGGACAATTCAAACGGACAGAACGGAGACATTTTTGTGCTCACCTGCCGAAAGATGGCTTTCAAATATCGGAATTCGCCCGCCAACGCCGTGGGCATGCAGCACATCGGCTCGGACGTGTACATCGAAGACGATGAAACGGTGTCCAGCAGTGGAGGTGTGAACAGCATCGTTGCGGGCAGGTGCCTGGGAATTGAAAACGACGGTGTCTGGGTGGAAATCGGCTGAAGGCGGGGGCCTCGAGCCCGGGAAAAAACGGAGGTAGAGAAATGATCATCAACCAGGCGAATCTACAGGGAGTCTACAAGTCCTTCCAGACCATCTTCAACGAAGCTTGGGACATGGCCGCTCCGGCCCAGTGGCCGGCGGTGGCCATGGAAGTTCCCAGTGAAACCCGCGAGGAAAGCTACGACTGGCTCGGAGATTTCCCCATGATGAAGGAATGGGTGGGAACCCGGGTGATCCGGGACCTCACCGCCTTCCACTACGCCATCGTGAACAGGGATTTTGAAGCCACTATCGAGGTAGACCGCAACGACATTGAAGACGACCGCATCGGAATACACAGGCCGAGAATCCAGCAACTGGCCGATGCAGCCAGGAGACACCCGGATGTTCTCGTGTTCGATCTGCTCAAGAGTGGCTTTTCCACTCCATGCTATGACGGCCAGTATTTCTTCGACACCGACCACCCCGTCGGCGGCCAGAGCGTATCCAACTTCGGAGGCGGCACGGGAGCCCCATGGTATCTCATGGATCTTGCGCGGCCCATCAGGCCGCTGATCCTCCAGGTCAGGAAGCAACCCGAACTTGTGGCACTCGATGATCCGACAAACGAGAACGTTTTCATGCGCAGGAAATACCGATACGGGGTAGACGACCGGAAGAACGCGGGCTTTGGACTCTGGCAGCTTGCCTACGCCGACCGCCGGACCCTGGACGCCCAAACCTACGCAGAGGCGCGGGCAGCCATGATGAGTCTCAAGAACGATGAAGGGGTCCCTCTGGGAATCATTCCGACCCACCTTGTCGTGCCCCCCACCCTCGAAAGCGCGGGCCGCTCCGTGCTCAAAATCCAGAACGACGCGGCGGGCGCAGGCAACCCATGGTTCGGGACGGCGGAACTCCTGGTCGTCCCGTGGCTCGCTTGAGCCTGCACGGCACCCGGGAGAGTACACGGGAGCGTGCAGGCGGCATCTTTCCGGAACATGTCCGCCCTTCGCGTGTACTCCCCGGACTCCAGAGAAAGGACTCCCCTTGATCAGAATCAGGTCCCGAAAGGAAGGCTTCAGGCGCTGCGGTGTCGTACATTCCACCGCGTGGAGCGAATACCCTGCCGGCCGCTTCAGCGCCGACGAACTGAACATCCTGCGCAACGAACCCATGCTGCAAATCGAGGAAGCCGAAGGATCCGGATCACCCGCCCTTCGTGATTTTGCCAGGATCCCTCAGCCGCGGAAGTCGAAACCGGCAAGAACCCTTTCATGCCCTGATAAGCGGGCATTTGAAGCGGCTGCGGGTTCCGAATTCCCGGCTTTCGATGCATCGCGGTCCCTCGAGACCGAGGAGTCGTGAATGCCCTACTGCACACCAGCGGACATCCGAGACCGCATCGACCTGCGGCGCCTGGTTCAGCTTACCGATGATGAAGGGGAGGGGATCGTCGACGATTCTCGTATCGAGAAGGCCATTGCCGACGCCGACAACGAGATCGACGGCTACGTGGGAATTCGTCACGCCGTCCCCCTGCCCTCGCCTCCGCCCCTGCTCAACAAGCTTTCCGCGGACCTGGCGGTTTATCACCTGTATTCGAGGAGAGGCAGGGTGCCGGAGGTGCATGCCGAAAGGTACCGGAAGGCCGCGGGGATTCTCGAACAGATCGCCCTCGGCAAAATCTCCCTCGGGGGTTCCGACCCGGACGGCAATCCTCCCGCGTCCGACGCACCCGAGATGTCGTGCGAAAACCCGTCGAGGCTCTTTACAAGGTCTTCCATGCACGGGTTCTGACCACAGAGGAAGGACGCTCATGTACCGGATCTCGGAAGTCGAACGAGCCATCATCGAGAGGCTCAGGCGGCAGATCCCCTACCTGCGGGTCTGCACGTCCCTGGCCCGGTTTCTCGTGGACGACATGGAAGAAGCCGTGCTGAATTTCCCGGCCGTCTGCGTGGCCTACCAGGGAGGCGAATACGAGCATCGGCTGAATGGAATCCAGGACCGGCGGATGACGTTCACCGTCTTCGTCGCTGCGCGAAACGAAAGAGGCGATGAGGCATCCAGGCACGGCCACGGTGAAGAAGCAGGGGTCTACGGGATGCTCGACGATGTTCGAGCCGCTCTTACCTCTCACAGTTGCGGCCTGGACATGGACCCTCTGCTGCCCGGGATCGAGCAGGCCGTAGACGGCGATTCCAGACTGTCCGTTTACGGTATCACGTTCGAAACCCGGTGCAGGTTCATGATCCCGTGAGTTCCGTTGACCTCGAATCCATGCAAAGGACGTCATATGAAGATCTTCATTCATACAAACCGGGGAGGCAGCCGAATGGTTGCCCCTGGCGAAGGTGGCTCCGCCGGGTGCACTTCGAACCCACTGCATCGAACCGTTCACGACACAAGCAGCGATTCGGCTTCGCATGACTCGATTCACACAACGGAAGCTGCGGCTCAGGGCTGTGGAAAGAACGAAAAGTCCGAGGCTCCGCCCGATGCGATTCCGGACTCTGAAGGAGAGTAAAGCATGTATACACGCAGAGCGGTCGTTCTGGCCAAGATCGAGACTTCGTACGGAACGGACGCCGATCCGACCGGGGAAGCCAATGCCATCCTCACCGGCAGGCCGTCCGTAAAAGGTCTTTCCGACAACCTGGAAAGGAACTTCGTTTCCCCCACCCTCTCCCCCCTGGCGCCCTGCAAGGCGGGTCATACTGTCGAGGTTTCCTTCGACGTAGAGGCGAGAACCGGCGCGGAACCCGGAACGCCTCCCGAGATCAGCCCGCTGCTTCGTGCCTGCGGGTTCGAAGAAACCGTCGTCGCGGGCACATCCGTGGCTTACAAGCCGGTGAGCGACGATTTCGAATCGGCCACCCTTTACGTATTTCTTGACGGCATCTGCCACAAGATCAGGGGATGCCGAGGAAATATGAAGTTTGTGGGAGAAGTGGGAAAATACGGGGTTTATTCATTCAGCATGAGAGGTCTCTACGCGGAACCCGTAGACCTGCCTCTGCCTTCCGCCGCCTATTCCGCCGTTCTGCCGGACCTTGTCGAATCCGCAACCCTGAAGATGACTCCTGAAGGCGGTTCACAGTACATCCCCGTGATCTCGCGCATCGAATTCGACCTTCACAACGAACTGTTCAGAAGAGACGACGTCACCCGGGAGGATGGAGTGCGCGAAATCATGATATCGAGCAGAAAAACATCGGGGGTCATCGATCCGGAAATGGTGCCCGCGGCGGCGAAGAACTACTGGAGCGAGTTCAGGAACCGGGTTCCCAACCAGGTCGTTTTCGGATATGGGGCAGCGGGCGCGACCGACAAGATCACTCTTACGGTCCCCCGGGCCGTCTACGACGAGGTGAATTACCAGGACAGGGGGCCTCTGCTGTCCATACAGATCCCTTTCATCTGCCAGTACAACCTCGGGGATGACGAACTGATCATCGTCTACCGGTAGCCACAGAAATGACGGCACCGCGCTGGAACGGGGCGCAGTGCGCGTAAGGTTCGAACGACCAGGAAGGAGCCATGAACATGCGCGATCTCACAGCGGCAAGAAACACGGCGGTCATCACCGATTCCATTTCCGGCGATACGCACGAAGTCTATTACAGGAGGCCCACGAACCGCGAGATGGTCGGCTTTCAGAACAACGCCTTCAAACGGAAAGGAAACAGGATCGAAAACCGCCTGTTCGAAACGAGGCTTCTCTACGGTTCCAAGATCGTCACGGGCTTCAGGAAAGGAACACTGGGATGCCACGGGAAGCCTATCGCATCGGACCCGAACGATCCGGACTATCGAGAGGACTGGCTTCAGCTCATCGTGGACCACGCCCCCGACGTGGTGGCCGTGGTGGCCATGATCGCGTTCGAGGGCACCACTGCATCGAGGAACGACGAATTCGAAGAGGAACCACCATGCCCGGACCCTTTGGAAGAATAGAACACCCGGACGTTTCTTTTGCCTCCGGGAAGGAGGAAGACAGCCGCGGAAAGGAATCCTCACTTCCGGATGTCGGATCCCTGATTGACCTTTTCCTGGAAGGTCCCTGCACTCCTGCTCGAAGGAAGGAATGCGAGAAGAATTCCGGACCCATGGTCGATCTTCTGTGCAGGGAATGCGAACGCGGACGTTATGAGCCTGAACCGTACGTGGTGAATCTCTACAGGGTCTTCTTGCTTCACCGGGCCGGATTCCCCCTGCAGGCCGAAGACGCGGATCTTACCTTCTGGATGGATCTCGCCCTGTTCACACACAAGATCGACTTCAGGCTGTCGAACTGCCCCATGACCTGCCGCGGGAGTTCCCATGGCTGAAAACACGGTACAGATCGTCATCACCGCTCGAAGCGACGGAGCCGTCTCTCAGATCCGCCTCGCCGATGATCAGCTGAAAACCCTCGGCGGCACGGTCCGGAACACGGAGAAAAGTTTCCTGTCCATGAAGAACGCTGTGGCTGTGGGAGGCGCGGCCCTGGCGGGCTGGGGTGCCGCAAGCCTGGCCGGGAGCTTCCTCGAAACGGCGGCGTCCTTCGAGCAGTTGCAGGTCTCCCTGGTCACCCTGACCGGATCTTCTGACAAGGCAAGGGAAGCCACGAACTGGATCACGGAATTCACCGCCGCCACACCCTACCAGTTGAACGAGGTTTCCGAAGCCTTCATCAGGCTTACAGCCTACGGACTCGAACCCGCCGAGACTCTCCGAATGCTGGGGGACACCGCCAGCGCCATGGGCAAGTCACTCATGGATGCCTCGGAAATGTACGCCGATGCCGTCATGGGGGAATTCGAACGTTTGAAGGAATTCGGAATCCGGGCTTCCCAGGAGAAGGACAAGGTGACTTTTCACTATTCCGTTGCGGGCCGGGACATGGTGATGTCGACCGAGAAGACCCAGGAAGGCGTATCCAATGCTCTTTCGCGGATTTTCGAACGCTTCCGGGGAGGCATGGCTGACCAGTCACACACATGGAAGGGTGTGATGTCCAACATGAGTGATTCCTGGACGCTCTTCAAAAAGGAGGTCATGGACAGCGAGGGACTCTTCTCCATTGCGAAAACGGGAGCCTGCGAACTGCACGGCTGGATCGTCCAGCTCAAGGAAGACGGAAGCCTCAAGTCGTGGGCCTCGGACATTGCTGCGGCCGTCGTATCGGCCTTCCAGTACATGGTGAAGGCAGGCTTCGGTTTTTACCTGGTTCTGCAGGAGATCAAAGCCGCATGGACCGGCCTGCAGATCTCTTTCAAGGAACAGAAGCTGAAGGAACTCCAGGACGCCGCAAGAAACAAGAGCCTCGGCCCAAGCCTGTTCGGGATTCCGGGCACCGAGGGCATGGGCAACTTCCTGGGCCTTACGGATCTGAACGTGAACTCCCTCAAGGGAATGGAGGAGAATTTCAAGGAACAGGAAAAGCTCAGGAAAGAACTCGAAGGACCCGAAGGACTCAGAAATTCGCTGGAAAACATCCGGCTCAAACAGGAATCCGCCTGCGACAGCATGGACGACCTGCTGGCACGCACAGAAAAGATCCGGACTTCCGCGATGAATGCCGCCGGACCGATCCAGGCGGCAGCGGAGGCGGTCAGGACCCTCGACCGGGCTGCCGGTTCCCTGGATGACACGGGAGGAAGACAGTCGAAGAAACCCCTCGATTTTGGGCTGGCGGTTCAAACACTGGAACGCCTTGCAGACCATCTTTCGAACATGAAAAAGGACGTGCTGGAACTGGGAGCCGAACTGGAAACGACCCTGGCCCGGTCCGCGGGTGAAGGGCTGCTTGCCGAGGAAATCGCCATCGATCGATGGTTTTCGAACATCCGTGCAAAGGCCTTCGATGGAATCCGCCAGGCGCAGGAACAGTACCGGGGACTGGCGGAAACAATCGCGGAAACCGGATCCTCGGGTCCCCAGGCCGCGAAGATCCTCGATAATGCGCGAAACGCCCTCGAACAAGCCTGGCGTACAGGGCTCGAACAGATCGAACTGGCCGGACGACTGGCCGAGGCCAAGGGAAGAGCCGCCCAGGACCAGGCCGTCGAAAGGACCGTACGGCTGGAACTCGAAAATGCCAGACTCACCGGCACCCTGGAAGACCAGCTTCAAATCCAGGCCGCACTTCTCGATGCGGAAAAACAGCGGTCGGTGGCCGCCGCGGACAACCGGGAGCAGCAGGACCTCATCCGCCAGATCTACGAAGAACAGGCGCGGCGGCTCCGTCTTCGAGCCTCGGGCGGTTTCTTCGAAGGCTTCTCCCACGGTTTCGATCAGTGGCAAAAAGAACTCCCCACCGCCTTCGACCGCGGAGTCTCCGCCTTCGAAACCCTCAAGAACTGCATCGATAACGCCGCAGGCGCCCTGGCCGAATTCACCCTCACCGGCAAGATGGATTTTGCAGACTTTGCCGACTCCATCATCCGGGACATCGTGCGCATGCAGTACCAGGCGATGCTCTCCGGCATGCTCTCCGGGTCCGGGGGAAGCGGCTTTTTGAACCTCATCGGCACGGCCCTTGGAGGTCTCTTTTCGGGAAGCTCCGGAGGCATGGGCTACGACGCCGCCCTCGGAAAGTGGGGTTACGGAGTGGTGCCTTATCACCACTCGGGGGGGATCGCCGGGCAAACATCAGACCGGTACGGCCTGGTCGATATGGGCATCTTCCAAAACGCCCCGCGCCTTCACAACGGCCTTGCCCCCGACGAATTCCCCGCCGTGCTCCAGGCCGGCGAGCGGGTGCTCAGCCGAAAGCAGACCCGCGACCTCGCCAGGCCCATGAACGTTGTCATCCACATCGAAAACCAAACCGGCTTTCCCATCACCGCCGAACAGACCTCGTCGAGGATGGACCCCGAAAACTACATCGTGGGCCTGGTGGTCCGAAACATCCACCGGGGCGGAGACATCTACAAGACCATCAGGGGGCTCAAATAATGGAAAACTTCCCCACACTCAGTGTCAAACCCTCCACCGAAGGGTGGAGCGAGCAGAAGGCCTTCGACCCGACCATCCGGGTGCGCTCCGAGGCCGGGTACGTCAAGACCCGGGCCCGCTGCACCCGCATCCCCAAGAAATACCGGGTAAGCTACGTGCCCCTGCCTCTTGCGGATAAGCTGCTCGTCGAGGCCTTCGAAGACTTCATGCGGGTTGGAGCCGACGCCTTCAAATGGCGATACCCGGTGGACAGCCAGTGGAAGACCGTGCGCTTTGCCGAACCCGTTCAATACGCCATGATGGGCACCATGAACCTGTGGAAGGTCGATATGGTGCTCGAGGAGGTCTAACAGATGCGCTCGCTCTCCCAGGCCCTGACCCTCGAGAAAAACGCCCTGTTTACACCCAACGCCTGGCTCGTGCTGCTCGACATCAAACTGCAGGGAGCCCCCGATTATCACTTCTGCTCGGGAAACGAAAACATCGCCTTCCAGGGCCGCAATTACACAGCCTTCCCCTTCATGCTCGACCCGGCCAAGGAGAGCTCGTCAGGCGAAATCCCGTCTATCGAACTCAAACTGGCCAACGTCACCCGGATCGTCCATGCCTGGCTCGAAGATCTCGACGGGGCCGTCGGGTCCACCGTGCTCGTGCGCGTGGTGAACTCGGCCTTCCTCGAAGAAAACTACGCCGATCTCGAGATGGAGTTCACCATCCTCGGCACCACCGCAGACGCCGAATGGATCGTCTTTACCCTCGGAGCCCCCAATCCCCTGCGGCGAAGATATCCCCCCTACCGGTTCATCGCCGGCCACTGCAACTGGGCCGGCCATTTCAAGGGAGTCGAATGCCGCTACTCGGGGCCCGAAACCGCCTGTAACGGCACGTGGGAAATGTGCGTGTCGCTTTCCAACACCCGAAACTTCGGAGGACATCGTGGGCTGTCCGAACAGGGCTGGAGAGTCGTTTAACGACCTGCTGGGAAAGGAGTTCCAGTACGGGGGAAGGGGGCCCGAAAGGTACGACTGCTACGGCCTGTGCATCGAGGTGCGCCGCCGGCTTGGCCTCCACACCCCCGCACACTACGAATCGGTGACCGGCGGGGCCTGCATCGACCATCGGATGAAAGAGGCCCTCGGGGAGCTCTTCTTCCCCCTCGAAAAACCCGAACCCGGGTGCCTGGTGACCTTCATGCTGCGCCCTCCGTACACGACCCACGTGGGCGTCGTGCTCCTTGACCGGTACCGCTTCATCCACATCACCCGGCAAACCCGCGTGGCCATCGAAAGACTGGACATCGATCCGTGGGCCCGGAAAATCAGCGGGTTTTGGGAGCTTCGCCATGCATGATCCTGTTCCCGCACCCGCGCCAAGCCCCGTCATCTTGTCGCTGATCGAACACCCCTTCCACAGGAACGGCAGGACCGTGCGCCGCCTGGACTGGACCCCCGCCGTCACCCTCGCCTCGCTCATCGGCCGCTTCGTTCCCCGCGGGATGCGGGTTCGAGTCTACCTCAACGGCGAACACGTGCCCGCCGAACACCTTCACGAGACCTTTCCCATGCCCGGAGACGCCATCGCCGTGGCCCCCGAGCTGGGAGACGAAGACAAGGGCATCCTGCGAGCCATCCTCATGATCGCCACCGCCGCCATATCCATGTGGGCCGCCCCGTGGCTCATGGGATTTACCATGTTCTGGGGAAACACTTTGCTTACCTCCATGCTTGCCGGAAGCCTCATGCTCATCGGAGGCCTGGTGGTCAACTCCCTTCTTCCCCCCGCCTCCCCGAGCCTCGACACCCCGGACAACGCCCTGGGCAGCCGAGCCTACTCCTGGTCGCCCCACAACACCGAACAGCAGGGCATCCCCATCGCCGCCTGGTTCGGCCGAAACCGCGTCTACGGAAATATCGTCAACAGCTTCATCGATACCGCATCAAACAAGCAGTACCTCAACCTGGTGATCTGCCTCGGCATGGGGCCCATACACTCCATCTCCAACATCGAAATCAACGGCCAGCCCCTGCGGTCCTTCAAGGAAGTGCAGCGCGAGGTGCGCTTCGGCTATGTCAACCAGCCGCCGCTCGATCTCGTCAAGGCCACCAAGGTCGAGTACCATGAAAGCGTCAAGATCGAAGACGAGGCCTCTTACATCTACACGACGGTGGGCGATGACTTCGACCGGCTGGAAGTCGATGTGACTTTCCCCAACGGCATCTGGTACGCGGACCCGCAAAAGAAGGCTTTGCAGCCCCATATTGTCCAGTACCGGATCGCCCTCAGATTGTCGGGAACCGATACCTGGATCTCCATAGGCGCAGTCCCCGAAGACGGCTACGGCAGGTTCCTGGTCACCACCGGCCGGTGGAGCGCCGGAAAGCTCGTCGATGTCTCAACCTCCCCGCAGTGGGAAGGCAAATACACCGACGAAGACTCCATCGAGTGGGCGGAATGGACCACCGGGTCCATCGACCCGGAAGACACGAACTACTCCGAAGGCAAAAAGTACGTCCCGCCGCTCGGCTCGGACCATCCCGAAGACCTCGTATGGCAGTGGACGGACTCCGGGACCCATGTCGCCACCCCCATCGGGTCGGTGGCCAACACCTTCAAGGCCAAAAGCAACAAGACGAAACCAAGGCGCTATACCCACACGTACAAGGTGCCGGACGGTGCCAGGGGCCGCTACGAAGTCAAGATCACCAAGGTCGACCCGGCCCCCGAACACCCCGACCGGTACGGCAGGGACATGTACTTTGCCGGGGTGGCCGAAGTCCACATGGACCGGTTCAAGTACTCGAGGCAGGCCCTGCTCGCCCTGCGCGTGCTGGCCGACGACCAGCTCTCCGGCTCCATCCGGGTGTCGTGCGAAATGAAGGGCCTGGTCGTCCGCAAGTGGAACGGCGATTGCTGGGTGTTCGGCTACTCTACCAACCCGGCATGGATCGCGTGCCACATCCTCACCCAGCCCGTCATCACCGGTACGGGCACCCCCGAAGACCCGTTCGAGGCCGCAAGGTTCGACGGCCTCGATCCCGATCGCATCGACCATGTAAAGTTTGCCCAGTGGGCCGACTACTGCGACGAACTCGTGCCCGACGGCAAGGGAGGGCAGGAAAAGCGCATCACCTTTAACGGCGGCTGCGACTACGACGGCAATATGTGGGAAGCGGCCATGCGGGTCTTCCAGGTGGGCAGGGCCATGCCCGTCTGGTTCGGGCGCATGCTGACCGTGGCCGTGGACAGGCCCTCGGAGCCGGTCAACCTCTATAGCGTGGGAAACATCGAGGAATCCCGCTTCAAGGAAACTTTCCTGCCCCTGGAGGACCGGGCGACCGAGATCGAGGTCGACTACGTGAACCGGGACACCTGGGAGCGGGACAAGCTCACAGTGTACCAGGCCGGGGCGAACAACGGCTATCGCGCGTCTATCGAACTGTTCGGCATCACCAAGGCAAGCGAAGCCTGGCGCGCGGGCATGTACCGGCTCATGTGCAACAAATATCTTATCCGCACCGTCGAGATCGATGTCGACATCGAGGCCATCAACGCCTCCATAGGAGATGTGGTCTATATCCAGCACGATGTGCCCCAGTGGGGAAACGGAGGCCGGATCGTCTCGGCCACCTCGAACACGGTAACGCTCGACCGGGAAGTGACGATCGAGGCCGGACTCACCTACAAGCTCCTCGTCCGAAGGGGCACGGACGCCATCGTCGAGCGAACGATCGCAAACGAACCAGGCATCTACACCACCCTCACGGTGGCCTCCCCCTACGTGGCCAACCCCCAGCCCTTCGATGTCTACGCCTTCGGCCAGGTGAACCGCATCACCAGGCCCTTCCGGATCCTCGAGATCAAAAGGGCGATGGACCAGAAGTGCACCCTTGCCTGCATCGAATACCGGCCCGAGATCTACCAGTACGAAACCTCCATCCCGGGGTTCGACTCCAAAGGACAGCAGGCGCTCATGGCCATGCAGCCCAAGGCGGTCGTTCTGACCCAATACCGGGCGGCAGGAGTCGACGGCAGGCAGCAGCAGTGCATCGGGATCTCCTTCGAACCGAGCGCAGACCCCGCCTGTCGCTATGTCGAGGTCTGGTACCAGAAGGCGCGCGGCACAAAAAGCAAAAGCGACTGGCTCTATGCCGGCAGGACCTCGGGGGATTCCTTCGAGATCGTCGGAATCGACAAGTACTGGACCTACGAGGTGAAGCTTTTGCCGGTGCGATCGAACGGCCAAAAGCTCTACCTGGGATATGCCGAATCTTACTTCATCACCATCGAGGGGATCACCCGCGCTGCGGATCTGCTCTACAGCACGGGAGAAAACGTCGACGACCTTCAGCCCGCCGAACCTCTTGCCACCGCCGGAGCCGTCGTGGGAGACGGCCTCGATGTGGACGGAAACCTCGTCCGCTCGGACGGCTCCACCCTGGTCACCGAAGACGACCTCATGCTCAACAACGTCCTGGTCAGGCGCATCCGCATCGACTCGGAGGGAAGCTTCGTCACCGGCCTCTCTCCGGACCCGCGCATCGAGATCACCCAGGCCGAGATCGCCGGCTACTCGGACGCCGGCACCCGGCAGTTCTACATCAGCGCCCTCGACGGCAGAGCCTACGCCGGGGCGGGAGCCGTGGTGCTGAGCTCGGACGGCGTGTCGGTGCGCTGCGGGTCGGCCTGGGCGCTTCGAAACACCCTCGCCTTTGTGCGCGAAGACGACCCGGCAAGGCGCCTTTTCTCCATGTGGGCCGTAAACGGAACCTCGGCCGTCGAGGGGGTGATCGAACTCAACGACTTTTACCTCGGAGCCTCGGCGGACAAGCCCTTCAGCCTGGCGATGAAAACCTTCAGCCCCCTCGGGCGCGCGGCCTACACAAGCCTTGTCGCCTCCTCGCAAAGAACCGGCGGAGGCTTCGCCTCGGCAAGCCTTGTGATCGTCGCCCCAGCCTCGGGAGATCCCTGGGCTGCCCTCGATGTGCAGCTTCGCTCGTCGGTCTCCACCGGCACCGCCCCCTTTACCCTTTCCTCCTCCACCCTTTGCGAAAACCTCAACGCCGATCTCATCGACGGAAAGCACGCCTCGGACTTCTTTCCCGCCTCCGGAGGTTCTCTTCTCGGCACGACCGTCTCGCGGGACAGCGACTCTTCGGCCCTCTATCTGCAGGGAGCCTCGGGCCTCGCCACGGGAGCCCACCTCATGCTCTTCGGCCAGGATCACGCCACCTACCCGGGCCGCATCAACCTTTCCTTCGGAGGCCTCGACGACACCGGAGTGCTCGTCATCCGGCACCGCAACAGCACCTCCTACGTCGAACTCGTAAAGATCGACCCGAAGGGGAACCTGCTGCTGGGAGCCGCATCTTCTCCAGCCGACGCCACCCGCAGCCTGGTTCTGAGGTCCGGCACCGCCCCGACGGCAGGCGCCACCGACTGCTGCGTCCTCTACAGCGCGGACATATCCGCCGGAAACGCCGCCCTGCATGCAAGGACCGAGGCGGGCCACATCATCCGGCTCTACCAGCAGCCCTCGATATCGGACCCGTCGGGAGGATCGACCATCGACACCCAGGCCCGGGCCGCCCTCTCCTCGATCCTTTCCGTGCTCCGCAACACCGGCCTCATCGCCTCTTGAAAAAGGAGTCCCCACATGGCCATGGAACTCACCCCGCTCACCGCCCGCGACGCCCGTGCGCTCCTGGATGCCGAACGAAAACAGCGAGCCGAAACCTGCCGGCTGGAGATCTCGAAAATCCTCGAAACCCACGGCTGCATCATGGAGGCCCAGGTGCTCATCCGCGGCTCCACCCTCACCTCCCACGTCCTCGTCCTCGCCACGGACCAACACACCCGGGACTAGCCTGGTGGGGACGACCATTGATACCCCTTACATCTTGAGAATATTTATATCGGAAATTTCAATTTGAAAAATCGGAATAAAGCTGATACTCGTCGGGGCACATGATTTGTATTCGAGATTGTCGGCGCTGCGCTGTGCGGGATACGCCAACGTGGGCCTTCTTTCAGGCATGCCTTGTGGCATGTTCTAATGCCCAAAACCGTGATGGTGCATGGCATTAGAGGCCTTTGGAGCCGGCTTCATACCAGGAAGGGCAAAGAACGATCGACTGTTTTGAGGATTGGGACTCGCTCGTGTTGTTTTTCAGCGATTGATCATGGGAGAAATGAATGGACGGCATCAAGAAGAAGGGACTTTCGAGAAGGAACTTCATCAAGGGGGCAGTCGCTGGAGTCGCCCTGGCAGGGCTTGCTCCGGCTGTGGCAAGAAAAGCCAATGCGGAGACTCCAAGCATCAAGCTTGCATTCATTCTATCCGATCATCACGCACCCCTTATGGTACTTGCCAGGAACTGGGAGCTTTTCCAACAGAAATACAATATCTGCCTGAAGCCTGTAACCGAGGATAAGTTGTATGATTTTATGTATGAAGGTTCAAGAATAGCGAGGGTCCAGATTATACCCACTGCAAAAGGGCCCGACATCGAAAGACTCGTGGCTCAGGGCAGTGTCGATGTGGGAATCAGCGGCACTCAGGCCATCATCCTGTCCGTTGATCGGGGCATAGACACGAGGATTGTCTCCCCTCTCCAGACTGCCGGAAACATGTTTGTCCTGAAAAGGGACCTGGGCATGAACACCTGGGACGAATTCGTGCGGCAAACCAAGGGAGGCGGAAAGCAGTTCAAGATTGGCACTCCGGGACCGGATACCGTGGCGGCCATCATCTTCCGCTCGGCCCTCGAGAATCAAGGCATAACCAGTTCAGAGGATGCGACGAACAAGAATGCCGATGTCCTTTTTATGAACATGAAAGGGCATGGCAACCTTGTGGCTGCATTATCGAACGGAATCACCGAGGGTATAATCGGAGCTCAGCCATTTCCGGCGGTAACGGTCAAGAACGGCACGGGCACCATTATTCTGAACCTCCAGGATGTCCCTCCAGCCGGAAAGTGGAAAGGGCATGCATGCTGTTCGGTGGGGGCGACGGGAGACTTCATTGCGCGCGACAGGGACCTCGTGGTGAAAACAATGGAACTTATCGCGCTCGGGGTCGGTGAGGCAAACGCAGACAGGGCGATGACGGCAAGGACATGTTCTTCCTGGCTTGGCGTTGAGGAAGATGTCGAGCAGTCGGCGCTCACAACCCACAACTACACGATCATCCCATCCGAAAGGTGGATTGAAAGCGTTTACACCTATGTCGAGACAATGGATGAAATGAAGCTCTTCAATGGAAAGCTCGTGGGAAAACGCAGCAAGGAACTCGATCCGCTCGTATTTGATTTCCGGTATATGGAAGAGGCCAGAAAGAACCTCAAACAGAAAAAGTTTATCGCCTAGCATTCGGTATACCATGACAGGACAAAGTCTTTTGCGGCTGATTCTGCCATTGCTTCTGGCCTGTGCATGGGAGATCGTTGCCTTGTATCTCAACAAGCCCATGATTCTTCCAAGGCTTGAAAGTGTAGTGAAGGTCCTGCTTCACCCGACGGAAAAGGTTCTCATCACCGGGAGTCTCGCAATGCATATGTGTATAAGTGTTGTGAGAGTCCTGCTCGGTTTCTTTCTGGCTGCATCTGTTGCCATCCCGCTCGGGATCTGGATGGGGCACTGCCGACTGGCCGACAAGCTGTTCGATTCTCTGATCGAGCTTCTTCGCCCTATCCCGCCTCTTGCATGGATTCCCCTGATCTTGGCCTGGTTCGGGATAAAGGGAATTGTCGACTGGGCTCCTCAGCTTTCAGAGAGCATACTTCTCTCGAATATTCAGTATGGGACAGTGGTCATCATCATGATCGGGGCATTTTTTCCTGTGCTCCTCAACACAGCCCAGGGGGTGAGGAGCATTCCCGACGAGTACATCGAATCCGCAAGGACTCTGGGAGCCAGGCGATTTTCGCTGCTGTATAAAGTCCTGATTCCCGCAAGTGCACCGGCGATACTTACCGGGCTTCGGATCGGTATGGGAATAGGATGGATGTGCCTGGTTGCAGCAGAAATGATGCCCGGAAGCAGTTCCGGTCTTGGCTACCTCATCTGGTACGCCTATGAATTCCTCCGCACCGACGTCATCGTAGCAGGAATGATCATCATAGGATTCATCGGCTTTCTCGTGGACCGGGGCTTCAGATGGCTTGAGAACAGGATCATATGGCGAGGGAGGATGAGTTAGTCGGGAAATGCTTGAAATCATCAACGTCTCCAAGACATTTCAAAATGCAAACGGCGAGCGGATACCAGCCGTGAGCAGCCTGGATCTCACGGTTGCAAGAAACGAATTCGTGTGCGTCGTCGGGATGTCGGGCTGCGGGAAGACCACTACTCTGCGGCTGGTCGCGGGTCTGGATAAGCCGACGGAGGGCAGAATCCTGGTGGACGGCAGGAAGGTCAACGGGCCGACGCCGGAAAGATGCGTGGTCTTCCAGAAATATACCCTTTTCCCCTGGAGAACGGTCCGGGATAACGTAGCCTTCGGACTCGAGATTCGGAGGATGAACAGGCAGGACAGGATGGCCAGGGTACGAAAGTATCTCGAACTCGTGGGACTTGGCGACTACGAGATGTCGTATCCTTTTGAGCTTTCGGGGGGCATGCAGCAGCGAGTGGCCGTGGCGAGAGCTTTGGCTGCAGAACCAAAAATCCTGCTCATGGATGAGCCTTTCGGAGCGCTCGATTCGCGCACCAGGGAAATCCTTCAAAACGAACTCATCGGGATCTGGTGCAATGAAAGAAAGACGATCCTCTTTGTTACCCACAGCATCAGTGAAGCCATCACCCTTGCCGACCGGGTGGTGGTGATGACTCGGCCGGGGCGAATCAGGCGATTGATCGATATCGACCTGCCCAGGCCGAGAGACAAGAATTGCGAACGTTTCAGGAAGTACAATGCCCAGGTCCGGGACCTGCTGAACGAAAGCTGATCTTCGGAGAGTGCCTGTCTCATGCAAGAGAACTCGGCGTGGTCTCTGTTTGTTCAAAGGACAACTGTTCGCGCTCTGTGAAGGGCATTAACGCCGCACAGTGAACGTCTATTCCAGAACTCCCTTGATCGCGGTGATGGATTTTTCAGGAACGAGGAGGAAGTCCGAAGTAAGCCTCAGTTCGGGAATGGCACATGAGGCCAAATCGACAAAGACGACCTGGGCTTCCAGGGGAAAATCCCGATAGCCGGGGCTGTAGCGCCGGGTTGTCTTGTATCCTTTTCCCGTGCTTTCTTCAGAGATGATTTTGTCTACCTGCCTGATCTGCTCCTCCGCGAGGAAGCTCCCCATCCGGTCCAGGACGTAACCACGGAAAGCCTCCCCTTTTTTCAGATATTCCCTGGATCTGCGCTCGACCCCATCACCCGCGGTAACAGCAAGGAGCCACACCTCGCGGGCGCATCGAAGCAGCCTTCGAATGGATTGGCTCGATTCTGCATAAGGGTGAAAGACGTCAAAGAACTCATCGACCGTGAGCAAGGATCTCCAATTGGCAGCCTTTAGGAGAACCAGGGCTTCTTCCCACAAGAACTGGGCCTCTTGGCGCGCCTTTTCATGGCTGCCAAGCTGCAGGTATTTCGAAAGCCTGTCAGGAAAGGGCGAAGTCTTTTGGATCATGATTTGACGCTCGAGAACGCTTCAGGATGTTTTCGATCATCTTCACCGCCTCAACGGCATCCCTACCATAGCCGTTCGCCCCGATATCACGGGCGATCTTTTCATTCACCGCCGCCCCGCCTACCAGGATGGAAACGTGTGAGAGCCCTTCCTGCCTGAACTGGTCGATGATCCCGGACAGTTGCCTGCGTGCCGCTGTCGTAAATGCCGAAAGACCGACCACCGAGACCCCGAAAAGGCGAACTGCCTCGGTGAACCTCGCTCCATCCACGTTCACGCCTAGATCCAGAACCGTCATCCCGTTGGCTTCCAGCATGATTCGCACGAGGTCTTTGCCGATCTCATGGAAATCTCCCTTGACGGTCCCCAGAACGATCTGCGGAGTCCCTTCCCGCCCCGCATCGATCTTGGTTTCGAGACACTTGTAGCCCTGGTAGAAGGCATCCACAATGAGAAGGACTTCGGGCAGGAAGCAGAGCCTGTACTCATAGCGTGCACTCGCTTTCCTCACCGCCCTCATGAGGCCTGAACCGATGATCGACCTGGCCGGGATTCTCCTGTTGAGAACTCTCTTGACAAGGGTCGCGGCTCCATCACGGTGGCCTTTATGGACCGTTGCCGCCAGTGCTGCAAGGTCTTCGGCGTGAGGGGCAAGAAGAGCGAGACGGGAGCGGCCTTCTTCCACGAAGTTTATGGCATTGTCCATGGGCGTCGAGGGTGGCAGAGCACAGCCGGTGCTCAGTGCAAAGTTGGGTTTGATCCCCATCATCGAAACAAGATCCGCGGTCTGAGCGGCGACCTGTTCCGTGCTCATCATTTCAACTACTTCAACAGGATCCAGGTTGCCGATAATAATGATGTTCTCAGGTACCCTGTCTTCCACGGCAAGCAGATTCATACACTGATCGAAGCTGATGCCCCCGGCGCCGGTTTCGATCATACCCTCGATCATGGCGGAAGTATCTCCGCAGATATGCAGAGCTGTTGGACCTGGATAGATGGCAAACAGCCTGGCGAGGTAATCTCCGGCAAATCGAGGGAAGAGTTCGGGGGGAAGGAGTGCGGAGAGGGGATCTGAAACCCACAGGACGTCGGCTCCCGCATCCAAGAGATATCTGCCGTAGTCAATGGCACATTCCAGGGTTTTTTCGAGAAGACCTTCGAGCTCATCGGGGTTGTCGATAATCGCCCGCAGGACATTCTGCTCCCCTGCAACCTGCCCCGCCACGGTAAAAGGCCCATAGACCAGGGTAGATCTGAGCTTGTGAGGAAACACACCGGCAAGACGCCGCAAGACCCGGGCGTTCACCTCCATTCTGCCTACGCGGGAGGGGCTGGGTGAAATGATTTCCTGCGCCGTCTCGCTGACGCACGGCATGGCATCGGGAGCGAACTTGATCTTTGCCCCCATCGCCTCGGCCTGTATCACAATGTCGCTGAAATAGAAGAGCAGGTCGGCATCGACCCGTTCGTAATAGCGTATGACCGCCTCCGACTTCACATCGGCGTCGAAACTTATGCGGTCGATGCCTTCCTTCACCAGTTGACAGCCGGGAAGTGCGTTGATGGGGAAGACCAACCCGTGGAGAGTACCCATAATGAGGTTACCTGGATGCTTTCTCGGTAAAAGAGTTATTGACGATTGCATCGAAGGGGACGTCTTTTTTCAGAATGGCCGCATCCCGGAATATCTTGACCGCCGTTGAGTGGCCTTCCTTTGAGACGAGCCCCGTTTTAGAAAAGGCCTCGCGGTCCTGCTCGACCGACGCACTGATGACCTCATGCTTCATACCGGAAAAATATGGAGCCACTACTTTGGCGATTTCGTCTGCATTATTTCCGAGAAGCCATTTTTCGGCGGCGACGATGGCGTTTATGAACCTTTGCACCGTTTCCGGATGAGTTCTGATGTAGTCATCGGTCACCTGGATGACGGAAAAGGAGTAATCGGGGGATCCGAACCACCTGAGACTGTCCTCTCTTGTGTTGAGCCTGGCGAGCAGGGTTCCCCTGCCTTCCGCGAGAAGTTTGGAGGTCAGGGGCTGAAAAGCCATGACGGCCTGCACTCGGTCGTTTTCGAGGGCGCTTGCCATGGTGGAGATACCTCCAACGCCGGTCGTGGTGATATCCTTTTCAGGATCAAGACCTTCCTTTGCCACCAGATAGCGTCCCACTGCGAAAGTTTCCGCGCCGATCTTGGTACATCCGAGAGTCTTGCCCTTGAGAGACCTGATCTCTTTGATGTCAGGACGTCCCACCAGATAGAATGTGCACTTATCTTGCATCTGGTTCACGATCTTGGTCGACTTTCCCTCGGCATACATGTTTGCCACCTGCCCGTGGCCCGTCGCACAAAACTGAACCTGGCCGGCCACCAGCGCCTGCATGGCCAAAGGACCGCCCTGAGCTGAATCGATCGTGACATCGAGTCCCTGGTGTTCAAAGAGCTTGAGCCCGTGGGCCACGTAGAGTGGAAGGAAGAAGAATCCCCGAACCGCCTCGGAACAGGAGACCTTTTCCAGTGACTGGGCATGCCCTCCTCCACTGAAGAAACCAGCTAACACGGCAACCATGACCAAGAACCGCAGACAGTTCCGCACCATTTACTTCCTCCCTCAGGTTCAGGTGAGCCGATCGTTTTGAGGCCTCCACTTGAGCAGCCTCTTCTCAACCATCTTCAAGACTTCATTCATGACCGTGACAAGCACTCCAAGAGCGACCAAGGCGGAAAATACCCTGTTTGTCTGGAACAGGCCCGCTGCATGGTTGATGAGCCAGCCGAGCCCTGCGTTGCCTCCTATATATTCCCCCACGATGGCCCCAAGGAGCGCCATCCCCATGCCCGATTTGAGACTGGCGACGATCCACGGGCTTACGAAAGGAAGTATTACCTTCGAGAGAATCTGGTATCTCGTGGCCCCCATGATCTTCACGGCATCAATCATTTCCCGGTCGACTGCTTTGAGTCCTGCCAAGGTGTTATAAAAAACCAGGAACAGAACCAGTGCGAAGGCAAAAACGACTTTTGATGCCATCCCGAGACCGAACCAGAGGATGAAGAGGGGAGCCAGGGCTATCCGAGGTATTCCATAGAGAACCATGATGACAGGGTCCAGAACTTTCGCCCAGAAGGGGCTGGCGGCCAGGAGAAAGGCGAGTATGATGCCGGCCAGAGCGCCGAGCAGAAATCCCATCAGAGTCTCCTGAAGGGTGACCCAGGTGTGATAGAATATGGAGCCGTCGACTGTCATGCTCCACAAATCCCCTGCAATCCTGCTTGGCATTCCAAAAAAGTACGGGTCCAGTATTCCGGTCGATGCTCCCATCTGCCACAAGAGAAGAAACACGACAATGAGGCTAAGCCTGGTAATGTGGATGAGTGGCTGCATGAGGCTCAAAGGTGTGCAATTTGAAGCGGCTGTTGTTGAATGCGTTTACCTCCTCGTGAAGGCTTGAACGAATGGCTCCATGAAGGTCTCTGAATCCCGGACTGAACTGGATATCCTGGCCACAGCGGGGCCGGGGAAGATCCACCCGGTATTCGCGCTTGATGGTGGCCGGCCTCGATGTGAGAACAAAAACGCGATCTGAAAGACTGATGGCTTCCACGAGGTCGTGGGTTACAAACAGGACGGTTTTCCGGTAGTTCTTCCAGAGGTCGAGAAGATCGTGCTGCAGGCACTCCCTGGTTTGAGCATCCAGTGCTGCAAAGGGTTCATCCATCAGGAGGACCTCGGGCTCGTAGGCAAGCATCCGAATGAGCCCGACGCGTTTCTTCATGCCGCCCGAAAGCTCGAATGGGTACTTGTTTTCAAACCCCGACAGGCCCACCTGGTCAATGAGGCCGGCGATTCTTCCGCAGCGCTCCGACTTTGGGATTCCTCTTATCTCAAGGCCTATCGCAGCGTTCTCGGCCACGGTGCGCCATGGCAGAAGCGTATCCGACTGGGACATATACCCGGCCCAGCCGAACCGCCCGTTGACAGGGCGCCCGTTGATGAGCACGCTCCCACCACCGTTCACGGCCTTAAGGCCCGCGATGATCTCGATCAGGGTCGTCTTGCCGCAACCACTCGGACCCAGAAAACTAACAAACTCCCCTCGTTCCACTTCGAGGGAAATCTCTTCAATCGCTTTGATGCGAGAGCGGTCAAGCGCAACATAAGTATATGAAATGCTACTAATGTGAATCATGATCCGAACGGTTTACCCATTGAGCCCCAGTTCTCGTCAGGTGTCTCTTCAATGATAACGGTCGTGCGTTCCTTGTAGCCATCTTCCCCCGCGGCACGAGCAAAGGCTTCCGCGACTCCTTCAATGAGCACTCTCTTTTGCTCACCGGTCATGAGCACACCTTTTCTGGCTTTAACCACTATCACAGGCACCGGTCTCTCCTAATCTCCTGCTTGATCCTGTTCTGGGCATTAACACCCCCCGTTTTCCATTCAAATTCGGGCAAGAGATCTCTTGCCTTGCCAAGTGGTTCTGGAGTTCATGGAAATTGCTTATATCTACCCAGCACATTTTGCAAATCAGTAATACCTATCAGAATGTGTGAAGGCATAAGTTCAAACTATTGGATGCCTGGAAGCCAGGAAGCGTCCTGCCTTGAGACAAATCGAATATTCGGCTAACCTGGATTCCCACGTTAGTTTCTTGAGTTAACACCACGTGGCTTTCAGAGGAACTTGATATGAAGGCGTTTTCCGCCGATCTCATCTGGTGCCTTTACTCAAGAGGCCAAGGATTTTGCGATGGGGAAGCCTCTGGAGTTCCTGAATCCGTGAGCTCATGGTGGGCGAGCACCCGTTCTGATCTTTTGTAGGTCTAATGTGAGCCGAAAATCTGGTCACGAATGCCTGAGGACTGAAGGATAAGAGCTACTCAGCTTGTGACCGG